>Ga0209542_10000282_pt1 | contig 127397 bp, 144 predicted proteins | sample RifCSPhighO2_01_FD_184028 | JGI IMG/M metagenome (GOLD analysis project Ga0209542, IMG submission 184028) | Soil microbial communities from Rifle, Colorado - Rifle CSP2_plank highO2_0.1 (SPAdes) (version 2) | ecosystem: Environmental > Terrestrial > Deep subsurface > Rock core/Sediment ... | reverse complement strand
TCCTCATTTTTATTATAATTGTAGGATTAGGAGTTTATAAATTCAAAGACGCTATTCCGGACAGAGTGAAAAACCGTTTAGCTGTTGCGGTGAAGGAGAAGAACTGGGAGAGTGTTGCGAATATAGTAGTCCCGGGGAAATGCGCTGAACCCTTTTTATACTCCATCGGCAGTGTTGATTCCCGATTTAATACAAATCAGGATGAACTCGCGGAAATCGCGAAAATGGCGGAGAATATATGGGACAGCCAGACGGGCAGAAATTTGTTTGAATATAGTCCGAACGCGCCGCTGAAAATAAACCTGGTTTTTGACGAAAGGCAGCAACAAACGTTGGCGGCTGAAACACTGGAACAAAAACTGGAAAAACTGAAATTATCAGACGCCGGCTTGAAGAAACAATACGATTCAATTTACGGCGCCTATTCAAAGAAAGTTGACTCATACAATTCTTTGGCGAAGAAATATAAAAGCAAGCTGGATAGCTATAATAAAGATGTTATTTACTGGAACCAGCAAGGAGGCGCTCCGCCGGACGAATACGACAAGTTGCAAAAAAGAAAAAAAGATCTGGAGGCAATATTCAAAGACCTTGAAAAAAGAAGAAAAGAAATAAACAATCTCATCGCGGAAATGAATGTTTTAGCAGACAAAGAAAGCCAGATTGCCGGTGACTACAACTCGGCGGTGTCCACTTACCGCAGCCGGTATGGAGGAAGCCGGGAGTTTGAGAAAGGGATATATAACGGCCAGGAAATAAATATTTACCAGTTTGAGGAAAAATCGGATCTGGAACTTACCATCGCCCACGAACTGGGGCACGCGCTGGGAATCGGTCATGTGGAAAATCCGCAATCACTGATGTATTATCTGATGGCAGACCAAAATATGGATAAGCCGAAACTTACGGGAGAAGATATGAAAGCGTTATCCGAATTGGGATGCGAATTATATCCGAATTAAATCCGAATATTTATGGATAAAATTTTGCACAAAGAACTTTCTTATAAAATAAATGGGATATTATTTAAAGTTCATAATAATTTAGGAAGATTTTGCAAACATGACCAATATTGTGAAGCCGTGGAGTCCATTTTAAAAGAAGAAAAAATAAAATATCAAAGAGAAATTGAAATCCCAATAAAATTTAATAACATAAAACTCACAGGCAATATATTAGATTTTTTAATTGAAGATAAATTGGTTTTAGATGTAAAATGTAAAAAAGAAATAACAATTAAAGATTATGTTCAAATGAAAAGATATTTAAGAGCAACCGGAAAAAATTTGGGAATTATAGTAAATTTTGCAGAGAAATCGGCAAGGATAAAAAGAATCTTAAATAAAGATCCGAATAAAAATTAATTCGCATATAATTCGGATTTAATTTGTATGCAAATTCGTATCAACCATATCGCGAAAATGGAAGGGCACGCCGGGTTTATGGCAAGCGTTCTTCAGGGCGATGTGAAATCGGCCAAGTTAGAAATCCAGGAGGGTATCCGGCTTATTGAAGGAGTGCTAATCGGACGCCATTATAAAGATATGCCAGTAATTGCGCAGAGAATCTGCGGAATCTGCCCCGTAGTGCATAATCTGACATCTATCAAAGCGATTGAAAACGCTTTCAGTATTAAGGTTTCCAATGAAACGGTAAATTTGCGAAAACTTTTAGAATGGGGACAAATCATCCACTCTCACGCTTTGCATCTATTTTTTCTGTCGCTGGCTGATTTTTTGGATATTGAAAATGACTTAATATTAACGAAAGAGTATCCGGAAGAAACCAAAAAAGCCATTAAAATCCGCGAGTTTGGAATGTCTATCGTTAAAATTATCGGTGGGCGGGTAATTCATCCTTTAACAAATGAAGCAGGCGGTTTTAAAAAAATTCCCAAACAAGAGGAATTGCAGGAGCTGATTATTCAAGGCGAGGAAATTCTGCCGGTGGCGCTGGAAGTGGGAGAATTTTTCAAAAAAATAAAAATTCCAACATTTTCAAGGATGTCAGAGTATGTCTGTTTGGATAAATCCGCCGAATACGCGATTTATGACGGCGATATTTCTTCCAATAAAGGGCTTCATATACCGGTGGAAAAATTCGAGAATAATTTCAAAGAACTTCAGCGCCCGCGGGAAATAGTCAAGAGAGTTATGGCTGACGGGAAAACCAGCTATATGGTGGGCGCCATCGCGAGAGTCAATAACCAGAGCAAAAAACTGAATTACAACGCGGAAAAATATCTGGAGTCGCTGGGATTTGCGCTTCCGGACTATAATCCGTTCCATAACATCCTTTATCAGATGACGGAGGTTATCCACTGCGTCGAGGAATCACTCAAAATGCTTCGGATTTTAGCACGCGGCAATTTAGAAAACGCCTTGACTAAAAATTACGAAATCAAAGAGGGTTCGGGAGTGGCAGCGGTGGAAGCGCCAAGGGGAACTTTATATTACCATGTTGATATTGACGGCAAGGGTTATGTTAAAAACGTGAATATTATCACTCCCACGGCGCAGTTTTTGTCGCATCTGGAAGACGATGTCGCGGCCTATATCCCAAGCATTTTAGACCTATCCGACAAAGAAAAAGAAAAAAAACTGCGGGCTTTCATCCGGGCGTATGACCCGTGCATCAGCTGCGCGGTACATTGATGCGAATCGGGATGCGAATTGTATTCGAATTATAATTCGAATATGTTTGGATAATATTCAGAAGTTGCGCAAAAACAATATACACCATTTTCAGCTACCGCAAGAAATGGTGTATAATTTTACGGCTTAAGCATCATTGATCCATAAATGGCTTTTTTAAAGTCAAAAGCAATATTATAAATTTTCCTAAAAATTTGAAAACAGCTTATTTGAGCCATAAACGGCAACTTTACGCTTGACAGAAAATGATTTTGGGTGTATACTGACAAATTGAGTGAGGTACCTTAATAAAACGGCAAATCCGGGACTTTGACATAGGGTCAAAGTGAGAGATGAGCCAAATAAAAGGAGGGACAATATGTCCAGGAAAAGCAAGAAGGAAGTTGAAGCAATTGTTTCAGGGATGGGAGTTTTTATGGCTTTTATTTCTAATCTCGTTGAGCTTGTAAAAAAGTTTGGCGGGACGATGGAAAACATCTATCGGCTGGCAACTCCCGATGGAAACGAAACACTGGAGGCGATTGCTCGCATTATTGCCGGCGGAGTGAAAAATGTCAAAAATGAGTTTCTCAAACTAATTTCCGGTAACGAGACGCTTGTTATTGACAATTGCGATGGATCAGAGGGTCTTGCAAACGCGAGTGATTTATTCGCGTGGATTGATTCCGATTTCAGAAATTACGGCGCCGATCAAAAAGGTCAGGCGACCGGCGAAACCTCAGTCCGCGTGCATGAAATGACGAGAAATGCGACTTTTTCACAAATGTTCGTCTCATTGAACGCTGATATGGAAAAAATTTGCCTTACTCCACATCAGATTAAGAAATTTGTAAAAAAATATCGCAACTGGTTACGAATAGATGGTTATGCGACATTCTTTCTATTTAAATTAAATAACCAGTTCTTCGTTGCCGGCGTGAGCTTCGACTCTGACGGTAAGCTCCGGGTCTATGTCGACAGGTTCGAGCGCGACAATGTCTGGCGTGCCGAGGATCGTCGTCGGGTCGTGGTTCCGCAACTGGATGTCGCTCAATAATTTTGTTCTTTTTTAATCCCTTGGATTCTTTGACGCTTAGGCGCTTTGAATCCAAGGGATTTTTTTGTATAATACTATCGCAATCTTGGAAAAATTCGCGGCTACGGCTTCGGGTCAAAGTTGCTGAAAAACGTATTTGAGAATTTCGCCGGATACGTCTTGCGGAAGTGTGGATACGTTTTTCAAAATAAAAAAACAGCCAGTTGGTGCGATGAGCTGGAGAACTTCAAGGTTCCAAATAAGATGCAATCCCAAGAGTATTCAAAGGATGGTGGCATAGATGGCTTGTCGCACATTTCTTCGTTGCCAACGTGAACTTCAACTCTGACGGTAAGCTCAAGGTCAATGTCAACAGGTTCGAGAACGACAATGTCTGGAATGCCGAGAATCGTCATCGGGTCATAGTTCCGAAACTTGCTGATTCTCTCGCTCACTTGCTGGGCGAGAGTTTCTTATCCAGTCCTCGTTTCCAACCGCCCAGCATCCGTCCGATTTCTTCCAGTTTTTGCGAAAGATTTATGTATTTTTCATTCGGAACAAGTTTGTTTTCCCATGCCAGTTGCAGAAAAAATTTCAAAACATCCAGTCGGGATATGGCTTTCCCCAGCAAAATTATTTTATGCTCCGGAGGAAGATAGGAAGCGGTAAAACTTAATTCTAAAATTTCTAAAAATAAATTATCAATTCTTCTCCCGATTCCATAGCGCTCGGTTTTGGGGAAATCACGATGCAAAATCAGCCAGTATTGATACGCTTCTTTTTCTTTTATGATTACGGCCGGCGAGGTCTTGGGGGGGGGGGTCATAATAGTCATAAGTTTAAAATTTCCGCCAAAGGCGGATCCGCCAGTGGCGGAAAAAATCAAAATGCAAAATAAAAAGGCAAAATTTGGAAAAAAATACGATGAAATTATTTCTTTGGATAATCTTTTGGAAGCCTGGAAAGAATTTTTGCAAGGGAAGCGGAACAAGAAAGATGTCCAAATTTTCCAAATGCGCTTAATGGACAATATTTTTGCGCTTCACGATGACCTCAATAATTTAACATATAAGCACGGCGGATATCAAGCGTTCAAAATCAATGACCCCAAGCCAAGAGATATCCATAAGGCCGCAGTGAGGGATCGGCTTTTGCATCACGCCATTTACAGAATCCTTTATCCTTTTTTTGAAAAAACATTCATTGCTGATTCATATTCTTGCCAACTCAATAAAGGGACGCATAGAGCGATTAATAGATTTAGAAAATTCTCATACAAGGTCAGTCAAAACAATATAAAAACCTGCTGGATATTGAAATGCGACATCAGGAAATTTTTCGCCAATATCAACCATGAAATTTTGCTTGGAATTTTAGCTCAATATGTTCCGGACAAAAATATATCACGGTTCCTTGAAGAAGTAGTCGGCAGTTTCAACACTAAAGGAAAGGATGATGTTGGATTACCGCTCGGAAATTTAACCAGCCAGCTTTTCGTGAATATTTATATGAATAAATTTGATCAGTTTGTGAAACACGGATTAAAGGCGAAATATTACATTCGCTACGCCGATGATTTTGTGATTTTTTCGGGAGATAAAGAATGGCTGGAAGATAGAATCGAAACCATGCGAAATTTTTTGCGAAACGAATTAAAACTGGAACTCCATCCGGATAAAGTTTTCATAAAAACATTGGTTTCAGGATTGGACTTTTCGGGCTGGGTGAATTTTTGTGATCACAGAGTTTTGCGGACGGCGACCAAGAGAAGGATGATGAAAAGAATATCGGAGAATCCAAGTCCGGAGACATTGAATTCATATTTGGGGATGCTGGGGCATGGGAACGCGGAAAAGTTGAGAGAGGATATTTTTAATAATTTTGTTTATAAGTTATAATAATGGCGTGCACGACTTCTTATTAGCTAAACAAATAGTAGGTGATGTCCTGAAAGTTTCCAATAAAAAGGGATTAAAAAACATCAAGTCCGTTTCCTTGGAAATCGGCAGTGTTTCGCTTACTCATGATAGTTTTAATGAGCACGCGGAAGATATAAATCTGGAAAATTTAAAATTCGGGATTGAAAGCATTGCGAAAAATACGGTTTTAAAGGACACTAAATTTAATATAAAGAAAACAGAAGGGGACAGTTGGAAAATAACGGGAATTGAGGTAGAATAGAAATAATAATTTTTAATTTTATAATTTTTAATTTTGTAAATAAACTCCGACACCAAATTGCCAAATTAAAATCTCTAAAAATAAGCCGAGTCTCAAGCTTTTTTAAAAAAGAGGTTTGGTGCGGGGTAAATCTTAATTTTTAATGTTTAAAAATTTGAACATTAGAAATTATTTAAAAATTACAAAATTACAAAATTTAAAAATTTTGTGATCAAAATAGCAATAAATGGTTTTGGAAGAATAGGGAGACCGTCGCTCAAAATCGCGCTGGAAAAAAAAGGCATTGATGTGGTCGCCATCAATGATTTAACCGACATTAAAACCGCGGCGCATCTTCTGAAATACGATTCGTCCTATGGAATTTATCCAAAATCAGTGGAGGCGGACGGGGAAAATTCGGAACTGATTATTGATGGCGTGCGGATAAAATATTTCAAGGAACCAGATCCGGAAAAACTTCCCTGGGGGGATTTGGGCGTGGATATCGTTCTGGAATGCACGGGTATCTTTGAAACCAAAGAAGACGCGGGAAAGCACTTAAAAGCCGGCGCCAAAAAAGTGATTCTTTCCGCGCCGCCCAAGGATGATATTCCGGTATATTTATTGGGAGTTAACGAAAATGACTACCAGGAAGAGGATATTATTTCTAACGGATCCTGCACCACCAATTGCCTGGCGCCTATAATAAAAGCGCTGGATGATAATTTTGGCGTGGAAAAGGGATTTATGACCACTACTCATTCTTACACTAACGATCAGCGATTGCAGGACATGCCTCACAAGGATTTAAGAAGAGCCAGAGCGGCGGCGCAAAATATCATTCCCACCACGACCGGCGCGGCCAAAACCGTCGGAAAAGCCATTAAGCACTTAGAAGGAAAATTGGACGGTATTTCTCTTCGTGTTCCAACGCCTGTTGTTTCAATAGTTGATTTTATCTGCAATTTGAAAAAAGAAGCGAATGTTGAGGAAATTAATAATGCTTTCAAAAGCGCTTCAGAAAATGAACTGAAAAATATTTTAACCGTTTCAGATGAACCACTGGTTTCCATGGATTACAAAGGCAATCCGCATTCCGCGATTGTGGACCTTCCGCTTACGATGGCCAACGGAAATCTGGCGAAAGTCGTCGGCTGGTATGACAATGAGTGGGGATATTCAAATAGATTAGTAGAACTAGCGCAATTTGTAAGCAAATAAAATAAGTGATTTTCGATAGTCGGAAACGAAAGAATTTCAAATTTCCAATTTCAAAATTCAAATCAAATTCCAATAAGTAAATTTTTAAAAATTTTTAGTACCCAACTTTATTACTGAAGCTATTACTGAATTAATTCAGTAATATAACAAGTAAATAAATTAACCGTGTTGACAAAATTCAGCCAATCTGCTATATTATTTGCACATTAGTTTTTTTAACAATTTTTTCTAAAACCTTCAGGAAAAAGGGGGTGATATATGAAAGATAAAGCCGCGTAATTAGCTATGTGGTATTAGAAATTTTCGGGACCTCCTCTGTACCGGCAGAGAGTTGGGCGAGACAAAAAAGCCGGAATTATTTCGAAGAAATACATTGGTTTAGAACTGGAGGATTCTTCTATGATTTACCTAATACGCGATCCTAGAAGAAGGATTGCAAAGGAGTAATTAAATAAGGTCGGATTTCGGAAACAGAGGATAAATCAAAGCGGAATAAAATGTCCCAGTTGAATTGGCCATGTAAAAATCTCCTATAAGCACTTAGGTGCATAAAAAATAGAGATCATCGGTCCAATCAGGGGCGGCCCGTAGTGGTCCCGCGAAGCCGGACGACGGTACCGGCATATAAGTTTCCGTCAAAATTTTTCGATCTTTGACATAATCTCAAGCACTGCGGCGATTATGAGCCAGTACTCATAATACCGGCTAATCACCGGGACATCCCCTCGTGCTTGAGAATTAATAACGCATCCGTTTGATGCGAAAATACGCGGACAAAAATGCCAAAATGATTTGCTATTACAGCAAAAAGGCAGCGGCAACAATAGCCGCAAAGTCCGCAAAAAACCAAGGCACATGATGCGCGATCAATCTAATGAAGATTGGCGACAGCTCATGTGCCTTTTTAATTTGCCGCAAAACATAAAAAATGGTACAATTACAATGCAAATTAATAAATTACGAATAATTTTTTCAAGGTTCAACCTTTCCCGTTGCTCTGCTCCTCCTCAAGGTTGAACCTTGCCGCAATATTTTTTTAACTTTTCACTTATTTTATGTACGACATAATTATCAAAAACGGAACTATTATTGACGGCACGGGAAAGCCAATGTTCCGGGCGGATGTCGGAATTAAGGAAGATGAAATAAAAGAAATCGGGGAACTGCATAACGAACACGCCCATAAAACAATTGACGCCTCGGGGCAATACGTGGCGCCTGGTTTTGTGGATGTCAACAACCATTCCGACACCTATTGGAGATTTTTCATCAGCCCCGATTTGCCAAGCTTGATTTATCAGGGAATCACGACGATTGTGGGAGGAAATTGCGGCTCATCGCTGGCGCCCCTGGTAAACAAAGACATCATTCAGTCCGTTCAGAAATGGACTGACATAAGATACGTGAACCTTAACTGGCTCAGAATGGATGAGTTTCTGGAGGAAATGGAAAGGAGAAAAATTTCCGTCAATTTTGCCACTTTGGTCGGCCACAGCACGCTCCGGCGGGGAGTTATGGGAGACGCGGTGAGAGGGCTGAACACCGAAGAAGTAAAGAAAGTAAAGCATATGCTTAATGACGCGATAAAGGACGGAGCGATAGGGTTTTCCACCGGGTTGGTTTATACTCACGCGAAGCTGGCTTCAGAAAAAGAAATTACTGAGCTGATTTCAGTCGTGAAGAAATTTGACGGCGTTTATGCGACCCATATTCGCGGAGAATCAAGTGAATTAATGAAGGCGGTTGAGGAAGCGATACGAGTCGCCCAAATATCCGGAGTGAAACTGCAAATAACCCATCTTAAGGCGATGGGAAAAGAAAGCTGGCATTTAATGGATGAGGCGCTAAATTTAATTGAGACCGCCCGCGCCAGCGGAGTGGATGTTGATTTTGACGTATATCCCTACGATTATACCGGTTCGGTTTTATATACGCTTCTTCCCGACTGGGTGGCTGAAGGAGGGAAAAAAGCGATGATTTCCCGGCTAAAAGACCCGTCAATCCGCTCAAAGGTTATCGCGGAGATGATAACTGACGGTTTTGATTATTCAAAGGTCTTCATTTCCATTTCGCCGCTTGATAAAAATCTCCGCAAGAAAAAGATCGTTGATATCGCAAAAAATCTGGGAAAAAGCGTGGAAGAAACAGTAATCGACACCCTTGTCGCCAGTGAAGGCAGAGTGATGACAATCCTCGATGTTTTGAGCGAGAAAAATGTCGAGAAAGCCATAAAAAATCCTTTTTCAATAATTTCTTCCAATGGAGCGGGATATAACACCGATCATTACAAAACCGGAGAGCATATTCACGCGAGGAATTTTGGATCATTCCCGAGAGTTCTCGCGAAATATGTAAGAGACCGGAAAATTATTAGCTGGGAAGAAGCAGTACGCAAAATGAGCGGCAAGCCGGCGGAAAAGTACGGAATTAAGAAAAGGGGACTGATCAAAAATGGCAACTTTGCCGATGTAATTGTTTTTAATCCGAATGAAATTCAAGACCTCGCGACCAAAGAAAATCCCTATCAGTATTCAAAAGGGATTAATTGGATGATGGTCAACGGAAAAGTTGTCTTGGAAAACGGCAAATATAACGGAATAAGAGCGGGAGAAGTAATAAGAAGATAAACCTTTACGAATTACGAATCCAGTACTAATATACGAATAATATTTTTCTTTTAAAAAAAGGACTAAGATGTTTTTTCTAGTTCTTCTAATTTAAAAAATTCGTAAATTTATAGTTGATTTGTAATTAGTAGGTGTTTATGGATAAATCTTTCTTTGAGGGAAAACGGGTGACTGTTTTCGGACTTGGGCTTCATGGGGGAGGAGTGGGAATTGTCAGGTTTCTCGCGAGTTGCGGCGCGAAAGTCATCGTAACGGACATCAAAACCAAAGAGCAATTGTCCGCTTCAATCGAAAAACTCAAGGATCTGAAAAACATAGAGTATATTCTTGGGCAGCACAGAACCGAGGACTTTACCAAGGTGGATATGATTATAAAATCACCGCCAATTCCCTGGAATAATAAGCACATAAAACTTGCCCTGGAACACAAGATTCCGGTGGAAATGGATTCCAGCTTGTTTTTTAAAATGTGCGAAAATCCGATAATCGGAGTGACAGGCACAAAAGGGAAAACGACCACCGCGTCAATGATTTATGAAATACTGAAAGCGGCGGAAAAAAATCCTGTCAGAGTCGGAATTGGACAGGCGTCAGTGCTGGACAAACTGGATTTGTTGAAAAAAAATTCGGCAGTCGTCGCGGAACTTTCCAGCTGGCGTTTGTCGGCCTTGGGAAGGGCGCAAATAAGCCCAAAAATTGCCGTCTTTGTGAATTTTATTCCGGATCATCTGAACTATTACTCTTCAGTAGACAGTTATCTGAAGGATAAGAAGAACATTTTTCTTTATCAGAATCCAAATGACTGGCTGGTGATAAATGAAGATGACGAAGTTCTGAAAAAAGTGTCCGGCGAAGCAAAATCACAGGTGCTGAAGTTCTCGGCGAGGCCGGTGAGAAAAGGGATGTCGGTTTTTTTTGATAACGGAGCGATTTATCTTAATAACGGAATTGATTCAAAGAAAGTTATGGATGCCAAGGAAATAAAAATTCGCGGCCGGCACAATGTCTATAATATTATGGCGGCAATCGGAGCCGCTTTTGCTTTTGGGGTTGATATTGAAAACATTAGAAAGGCGCTTGTTGAGTTCAGGGGAATAGCCCACCGCCTGGAATTTGTGCGGGAAAAAAATGGAGTGGTATATTATAACGACACGGCGGCGACTATTCCGGAATCGGTAATTTCCGCGATTGAGTCATTTACGGAACCGGTAATTCTTATTGCCGGAGGCAACGACAAAAATCTTGATTTTTCCGGGCTGGGAAAAACAATTGCTGAAAAAATCAAAGGAATAGTTTTGCTCAAAGGCAACGCCACGGACAAATTAATTGACCAAATTCGCAGAAATCTTTCCGCAAATGACAAAGACAGGGAATTTAAAGTTGTCGATTCAATGGAAAAAGCGGTGGAAGAAGCGGCGAGAGTCGCGGAACCGGGAAATATCGTTCTTCTTTCTCCGGGCGCGGCCAGTTTCGGCCTATTTCTCAATGAATTCGACCGCGGGGACAAGTTTAAAGAAGCGGTGAGTAGACTTAAATTAAAACATTAAAACATTAAAACATAAAAACAATAAAACAAATTCTGTTCTTGTGTTTTAATGTTCATTTGCTTTTATGGCATACGATTTAGCCATAGTGGGCGCCGGACCGGCCGGGCTTTCCGCTTCGGTTTACGCTTCGCGTTATGGAATAAAAAATATAATTATCGGAGAAATGCCTGGCGGACTGACCACTAAAACCCACGAAATTGGAAACTGGCTGGGAACAGAAAAAATAACCGGTTTTGAGTTTGCCCAAAAAGCAGCCAATCACGCCAAAAGTTACAGCGCGGAAATTATTTCAGCCACCGTTGACCAGTTAGAGGAAAAAAATGGCAATTTTATTTTATTCGCGAGTGACGGGAAAAAAATAGAGGCAAAAACGATTCTTTTGGCAATGGGGACCAGACACCGAAAACTTGGGATTCCGGGCGAGAAAGAATTTCTGGGCAAAGGCGTTTCTTATTGCGCCACCTGTGATGGATTTTTTTTCCGGGGGAAAATTGTGGCGGTAGCCGGCGGAAACGACAGCGCGGCGGAAGCGGCGGTTTTTTTGGCAGGCATTGCGGAAAAAGTTTACATAATCTACCGAGGTGAAAAACTGCGCGCCGAAAAATTCTGGACTGAAGCGATTAAAAATAATTCCAAAATAGAAGTGATTTGTAATACCAGTATCAAGGAGATTGAAGGAGATCAGAGGGTGGAAGGAATTATTTTAGACAATCCGCGTCAAAATTCCGAAACCTTAAAAGTTGACGGAATTTTTATTGAAATCGGGCTTGATCCCAACACGGAATTGGTAAGAAATTTGGAAGTTGATTTAGACGAGGAGGGGTATATAAAAATTTCTCCTGACGGAAAGACTTCGACGCGGGGCGTCTGGGCGGCCGGAGACATTACCGACGGTTCCAATAAATTCAAGCAAATTGTGACGGCCGCGTCCGAAGGGGCGATTGCCGCACGCGGCATCCAGCAGTATTTGAAGAAATAATTTATTCGCTTGTTGACAATTTTTCACGGTCGGATAAAATTGTTAACAAGTATTTTTTGTTTTTTATAAAATATGTAAGATTATAAACCAAAAATGGACAAATCATTTTTTTTATGTATAATGAGACCTAACACTTTTTTATTTTAAAAAGGGCCGGTAGCTCACCTGGTAGAGCGCCTCATTTGCACTGAGGAGGTAGCGGGTTCAAGTCCTGTCCGGTCCACATGGGCGTATAGCTCAGTTGGTTAGAGCGCGTCACTGATAATGACGAGGTCCCAAGTTCGAATCTTGGTACGCCCACAATTTGACAAGAATAAAGTTATTCAATAAAGTGAAGTCAATATAGTACTTTGCATTTTAAAAATAAAAAAGGAGGTATTAAATGAACGCGGCTACGCTTAGTGAACGGATGAAAAAAGGAGGAGAATTAATATCACAATTATATACAAAATGTCCAAAATGCCGTGAGATTAACTATGTTACAGAAGTAGCGAAATTAAACAAATGCCCAGGAGAAAAATGCGGATATGTGTATTCCTATCCATTTTCGAAAACACAAAAGCTTAAAGAACTTCTTTGCAGAAAAGGAACCACCTGGGAAGATATTGGAGAATTTGTTTTGAAAACGCTGAACTCCATGAAAAAAAAGAAACAAAAAGTAGCGTTCTTATGCAAATTTCATAGTCTGATCTTGGAAGATTCTGAATGGAAACAAATGCAAAGGAAAGAAAAAGTATCATAATAAAAAAGCAGGCGTCTGGTTATCATCAGGCGCCTCTTATTATTTGATTTATTATAATTTGACATAAAAAAACACTTGTAGTAATATAAAAGCAAGAAAAGCCCCGAGGGCTTTTTAAAAAAGGGCAGGTACGAATTTAGATTCGAATTACATCCGAATTATATTCAAATCCAGCAAAAAATAATTTGCATATAATTCGTGTATAATTTGGATTATAATTCGCATATGACAAATAAACTAATCACATTCATCAAAGAATCCAAAGCGGAACTCATGAAAGTGAACTGGCTGACCAAAAAGCAAACTATAAATTACACATTATTAGTTGTCGGCATCAGCTTGGCAGTCGCTCTTTTTTTGGGCGGATTGGATGTATTTTTTGGAAAGTTATTGGATAAGTTTATTCTGAAGTAGGTTTTTTAAATATTAAGATGGCGGTCCCGCACAAAATTCCAATACTGGTTCAGGCAAAATTCAATTTCGCGCGTGGACGCCTTCGGCTGAATTTTTTCTAAAATTAAAATTTTGCGAGCGAATTTTTGCGGGATGCTCATTTTCGTTCCCGCTCGCTTCGCTCCGGACGAAAATGGCAAAGCAAACGCAACATCACGGCCGGGCTTGGTATGTAATCCACACCTATTCCGGTTACGAGGATAATGTGGCGAGAAATCTCAAGCAGAGAATTGAATCAATGGATATGCAGAATCTTATCTTTGAGGTAATTGTCCCCAAAGAAAAAAAGATAAAAATAAAAGGAGGAAAGAGAACAGTAATTGAAGAAAGAATTTATCCGGGTTATGTGCTAGTGGATATGATCGTCACAGACGCCTCCTGGTATGTTGTCCGCAACACGCCTAATGTCACCGGATTTATTGGATTGGGGACCACGCCCACGCCGGTCGATCCCAGGGAAATTGAATCAATCAAGAAAAGAATGGGAGTTCAGGAGCCGACTTATAAAATTGACGTCAAAGCAGGCGATGTGGTGAAAATAAATGACGGTCCGTTTAAGGATTTTGAAGGAAAGGTCCAGGAGACCGACGAAGATCGCGGAAAAGTAAAGGTGTTTGTTTCAATATTTGGAAGGGAAACTCCGGTTGAGCTGGATTTTCTGCAGGTAAAGAAGATATAGATACGAATTAAAACACGAATTACATCCGAATTAAAATCCGAATATGAATTTAAAACATTCGGATAAAATTCGGGAATAATTCGGATAAAAATTAGGATATGGCGAAGAAAATCAAAACTATTGTCAAACTGCAAATACTGGCCGGAAAAGCCAATCCAGCGCCTCCAATAGGGCCGGCGCTGGGACAGCACGGGCTCAATATCCAGGACTTTTGCGCTCGGTTTAATGCGGCAACGAAAGATAAGGGCGGCGATATAATTCCGGCGGAAATTACGATTTTTGAAGATCGGACTTTTACGTTTGTTTTGAAGACCCCTCCGGCGTCAGACCTTCTCCGCAAAGCGGCGGGCATTGAAAAGGGCTCGGGAAATCCCCTGAAAGAAAAAGTTGGAAAGGTCTCAAAGGAACAGATCAGAAAAATAGCGGAAACCAAAATTCCTGACCTTAATGCCAATGATGTGGAAGGAGCCATGAAGATTATTGAGGGAACAGCGAGAAGCATGGGAATAAAAATTGAGTAATTCTTTACTAATTACGAATTTTGTACGAATATACCAATGCTATTTTGAAAGATTAGTATATTAGTAATTGATTAGTAATTAGTAAAATTTTGTTATGAAGCAAGGGAAAAAATATCGAGCGGCATCGGAGAAAATAGATAAGAGCAGAGCATACTCTATTGAAGAAGCCGTGAAATTAATCAAAGAGAGCAAGATCGCCAAATTTGACGAGTCAGTGGAAGCGCATGTGAAACTTCTTATTGACACGAAAAAGGGGGAAGAGCAGGTGAGAGGAACCGCGGTCTTCCCGCACGGCACGGGAAAAACCAAAAAAGTGGCGGTCATCACTTCAACGAAAGCAAAAGAAGCAAAAGAAGCCGGAGCGGATTTAATAAAAAGCGAGGACTTGATTGAGGAAATAAAAAAAGGAAAAATAAATTTTGATATACTGGTGGCGACGCCGGAAATGATGCCGAAACTGGCGCCGGTGGCGAAAATCTTGGGACCGAAAGGCCTGATGCCCAGTCCTAAGACGGAAACAGTTACCGATAAAATTAAGGAAACGGTGGAGGCGCTGAAAAAAGGAAAGATAAGCTTCAAAAATGACGATACGGGAAATATCCATCAGGTTTTCGGAAAGATTTCTTTTGAGGAAAATAAATTGAAAGAAAATTTGGAGGTCTTCATTGACGCAGTGAGAAAAGCCAAACCCGCCGCGGTCAAAGGAAAATTTATTGCTTCAATATCCATTTGTTCCACGATGGGACCGGGGATTAAGGTTAGTTTGTAGCTGTTAGCTTATTAGCTTTTTAGATTCGTATCCCATTGTTTTTTAAAGGTTTTCATAAAAGGCGCTTTCAGGCGTCTTTTTTTTATGTTTTATAACCATTAGTCATTTTCCGCACATGCGGTAAATGACTAATATTTGTCAGGCAGTATTGGTGAGTGTGTAGCCGCGAGAGTTTGACAGTTATATAAATTTGTTGGTAGGATTTAGCTAGTTCTTAAAATAAAAGGGATAAGGGGGGATGAAATGAGAGATATAGAAATTAAGATAATAAAGAAATTAAAAGGTCTGCGGCATGTTTGTAATAAAATAAGGCAAACAAGAACGATTATTCTTACTACTGGCGCTTACGACATAATGCATAAGGGACATATTCTTTATTTAAACAACGCTAAGGAATTAGGAGATATTCTCATAGTGGGAATTAATGACGATTGTTTTACAAGAAAGATAAAAGGTCCCGGGAGGCCGTATAATAATCAAGAATCACGCGCCTTAGTTGTTGCCTCAATTGTCTTTGTTGATTTTGTTTACATATTCGGCATAAGTGAAGATGTAGAGTTAATCCATGCTGTCAGACCGCACATTTTTGTAATGTCCAGTTCTTCCCATAGAAAACCAGAGTCAAGACAACATCAGATTAATGCAGTAATAAAACACGGAGGAAAAATAAAAGTTTTTAAGCCGTTTTACAGGGTTCATTCCTCGGATATAATTAAAAAAATGAAAAAGAGTTGATGTTTTTCAAGGTCATTGGTATAATTACTTTACTAATGACCTTAGTTTTTATAAAGAAAAATGAACATACTTTATCCAAAACGCGCTGAATATAGGAAAAAAATAACCAAAATAACTAAGTGTGAATTTTGCAACAGAAAAAATATCAATCAACAAGAATGTAAAACATTGTCGGGAAAATCTTGGATGGTTTTAGTAAATAAGTATCCTTATATGGACGGAAATTTAATGATTGTCCCAAAACGCCATTTAAGAGATATAGAAGAATTAAATAAAGACGAAAGAAATGAGTTTTATCAAGTTTTTAAAAGCGCGAAAGTAAAACTTTCTAAAATTTTCAAAACAGAAGATTTTAATCTTGGTATAAATTTTGGCAAAAAAGCCGGATCATCAATTGAGCATATGCATTGGCAAATAATTCCGAGAAAGGAGAAAATTTTAAATTCCTCCAATATCTTTGCGGATTTATATGTCATAACAATATCTCCTGAAAAATTAAGGAAATTAATTGACAAAAAATAATATGTCTTATTTTTTAAACCTAAAAAAACAGGATCCGCGGGTTTATAAATCCGTGCTGGGAGAAATAAAAAGGCAGCAGGAAGGGCTGGAAATGATCGCATCGGAAAATTATGTATCCGCTGCGGTGCTTGAAGCGCTGGGAACGGTGTTTACCAATAAATATTCCGAGGGCTATCCGGGAAAAAGATATTATGGCGGGCAGGAGTTCACCGATGTCATTGAAGAACTGGCAATCAAGCGCGCCAAAAAATTATTCGGGGCGGAGCATATTAATGTCCAGCCGCTTTCAGGAGCGCCGGCCAATATGATCGCTTACAGCGCGGTTTTAAAACCAGGAGATAAAATATTGGGAATGGATTTGTCGCATGGCGGACATCTTACCCACGGACATCCCGTTACTCTTTCGGCGAAAATTTATAATTTTATCAGATATAAAACCACTCCTGACGGGAAAATTAATTATAAAGAACTGGAAAAAATAGCAATCAAGGAAAAGCCAAAAATGATTTTAGCCGGATTCTCGGCGTATACGCGGCAATTGGATTACAAAAAATTTTCCGCTATCGCTAAAAAAGTCAGGGCAATTTCTATGATTGATATCGCCCATATTGCCGGACTCATTGCCGGCAAAGCGATTCCTAATCCAGTTCCGTATTTTGACATAGTAACTACAACGACGCATAAAACACTCCGCGGTCCCCGGGGTGGAATGATTATGTGCAAAAAGGGATTTGCCAAGGCCATTGATAAAGCGGCTTTCCCTGGATTTCAGGGCGGGCCGCATATGAACAATATTGCTGCATTGTCCGTGGCGCTTGGCGAAGCGCTGGAGCCGTCTTTTAAAAAATACGCGAAACAGATTATAAAAAACGCGAAAATTTTAGAACAAGAATTAAGAAAATATGGATTTAAAATTATGTTTGGCGGAACAGACAATCATATGGTGCTACTGAATGTATTCAGCAGCAAAGGCGTAACCGGCAAAGAAGCGGAAGTGGTACTGGATAAAATCGGCATAACCATCAATAAGAACATGATTCCGGACGATCCGCGGCATCCGATGGACCCGAGCGGAATCCGCATCGGCGTTCCGGCGGCGACTACCCGCGGAATGAAAGAAAAAGAGATAAAATTGATTGCCCAATATATAAACGATGCGATTAGTAATCATAAAAACAATAAAACATTAAAACAAGTTAACAAGGAAGTGAAAAAACTCTGCAAAAAATTTCCGATATACAAAAATTTAAAGTAAATGGTTCTGCGCTTAACACCGATCGACGCTTTGATAATTTGTAGAGCAAATGCATAAGAATTATATGAATAGAAAAATTATAGCGATTCTGGGACTTCCCGGGTCGGGAAAAACGGAAGTTATAAATTATTTGATTAAAAAATTCAACTGGCCAAAAGTTTATTTCGGCGATGTTACTTTTGATGAATTAAAAAATCGCGGATTAGAAATTAACGAAAAAAATGAGCGGATGGTCAGAGAAGATTTAAGAAATAAATATGGCCGCCTCTACTACGCGAATAAAGTGGTTGAAAAAATAGAGAATATAAGTGATGCCGAAATTATTTTAGTAGAAAGTTTGTATGATTGGAGCGAATATCTTTTGTTTAAAGAAAAATTTAGCGATGATTTTTTAACAATAGCTGTTTATGCTTCTCCAAGAGTCAGATACGAAAGATTGGGAATAAGAAAGATAAGACCGCTTACACCCGAGGAAGCTCAGAGCCGAGACTATGCTCAAATAGAAAATATTTTTCAAGCGGGACCGATTGCAATGGCAGATTATACAGTGGACAATAATGACACGTTTGAAACTTTGTTTAAGCAAATCGACAATATTATAAGTAAAATTAATGCATAGTTTTATGCATCAGTTCGACATCCAATACAAAGAAGCGCTCCGGAAAATAATGAACGAGGGGAGCGAAGAATATAACGAGCGGACGGGGCACAGGACGCTGGCGCTTCCGGGCGTCACTTTTGAAATTGACGAGACCTTCCCGCTTCTCACGCTCCGGAAAATTCCGGTGCGCATTTTTGTCGCCGAGCAGATCTGGTTCATTATGGGAAGCGATAATCCGGATGATTTCGTGGCCAGGTACACCAAGATTTGGGATGACTTCCGCGAAGCCGACGGAAAAATCGCGGCGGCTTACGGGCATCGGATGCGGAAACATTTCGGCCGGGACCAGCTGAAAAATTTAATCGACCATTTGGGACGGGAAAGGGGATCTCGCCACGGCGTAATCGTTTTTTGGGATCCGGGAGACGACGGGCTGGGAACCGGAACAAAGAAAAAAAATGTCCCTTGCCCATATACCTTTACGGCTAACGTAATTGACAATAAATTGCATTTGCATTTAATAATCCGTTCCAATGACATGATGCTGGGGTGCCCGCATGACATGGCGGGATTCGCGGTTATGCAGGCGATATTGGCAGCCAAAGTCGGAGCCGCAGTGGGAAAAATGACTTATTCAGTTAGTAACGCCCACATTTATGACATTCATTATGACTACGCCAGAGAAATAATTGAAAGGGGAAACAACCACGGTCCGATATTTTTTGAAGCGCAGGAAAATTACTTTGACCGGGCGGAAAAAGGCGACGACAAATTGTTTGAAGAAATAGTGGAAAAAATAAACAGCCAGTATAATCCGCTTCCACCGATAAAAGGGATGGAAATAGTTTTATGAAAATTATAATGATAATGGCCGCTACGGCCGACGGAAAAATCGCCAAAAACTCCGGACATTTTCCCGACTGGACTTCCAGGGAGGATAAGAAGTTTTTCGCGCGCGAATCCAAAAAAGCGGGCGTGGTGATAATGGGTGGGAAAACATTCGACACTTTTCCGGCGCCGCTTAAAGGCCGGCTGAACGCAATTGTGACGATTGATAAGGGTTACAAAGATATCCCGGGTAAAGTGAAGGTCTACTATAAAAAATCCCCTAAGTATATACTGAAGGACTTGAAAAAAATGGGCTACAAAAAAGCGATATTGGGCGGAGGAGCGTTTATCAACGGATTATTTTTAAAAAATAAATTGGTTGATGAAATGATAATTATTATCGCCCCGAAATTTTTTGGAAGAGGGCTCTGCTTGACTGAAGGGTTTGATTTTGATTATAATTTAAAAATAATTGAGACATATAAAATAAATAAGGACTCGGTTTTGCTTCATTATAAAATTTTATACTAAGATGGCAACTTTAACCAAAAAAGAAATTATAAATTTGATAAAAGAGAAGAAAATTGAGTTTGATCCGGAACTTGACCAGTTTCAGGTCCAGCCCAATTCTGTCGATATCCGGGTCGGCTGGAATTTTTATATTCCCAAAACCTGGGAATATAACGAAAAAGGGAGAGTGGCACTTAACATAAATTATCTGGACCAGGGCATCAAGAAAGACAGCTACAAAATAATCCGGCTGGTGGAAGGACAGTATTTTGAAATACTTCCCGGAGAATTCGTGATAATATCAACTCTGGAAAAAATAAAGCTTAATGAAGGAAAACTGATGGCGGTTCTTTACGCGAGAAGTTCAACGATAAGAAGGGGGCTGGTCGTGGAGAGCGGAACGATTGACGCCCGCTATGAAGGATATCTTATGCTTCCGGTAATGAACAACACCAAAGACCAGATAATCAAGATTTATCCCGGAGAAAGGATATGCCAGCTTGTTTTTCATGAATTGTCCTCCGGACTTACAAAAGAAGAAGCGGACATTCACGGAGTGGCAAAAGCCAAATATCTTTCATCCACCTCCTACGGGCTGGAAGCGCGGAGCGACAGCGAAGAGGAAATTAATTTAATCAAAAAAGGAAAAATAAAGGACTTAAAAAATAAATATAAAATTTAGGGAGGGCAGTTCTTTATGAATGAAATAAAATATCCATATATTCCTGAAGGACGCAATATGTTATACGTTCCGGCAAATAATCCTTTTATGATTGAAGCAATTCTCGTTAGAAATACTGAGAGTACTGACAAGAATCATTCGACCGGCGCGGTTGTGGTCAAAGGGGGAGTGATTATTGGCAGAGCGGCTAATCATGCCGGATTTAAACATCCAAAGTTTATCGCGCTTCACGCCAGGGGCTGGTGTATCCGCAGAAAACTTAAAGTAAAATCAGGAACGAAATATTGGCTTTGTCCGGGATGTTCAACTCATGTTGATCATGCGGAAAGCGGCGCTGTTCGTGATGCTATAAGTAAAGCAGGAACTGAAGCGGTTATTGGCGCGGATTTGTATCTTTATGGACATTGGTGGTGCTGTAAGCCGTGCTGGGACGCTATGATTGAGGCAGGAATAAGGGATGTCTATCTTCTGGAAAAATCCTGGGAGCTTTTTAATTCAGAGCTTAATCACGAAATAAAGAAGCGGGGAAAGCCGAAAAATTGAAAGTAATGTTTGTATTTTGAATGACATAAAATCTATTCTCAAATTCTCCCTCCAAAGGCGGGCAAGTAAGAATTTGAGAATAGATTTTAAACGATAAGGGAAGGAAAATTATGGAAAGAGGAAAATTTATTGTAATAGACGGAACAGATGGAAGCGGCAAGGCGACGCAAGCTAAACTGCTAATAAAGAGATTAAAAAAAGAGGGCTATAGAGTTAAATTGGCTGATTTTCCCCAATATGGAAAAAAATCAGCGGGACTGGTTGAGGAATATCTTAATGGAAAATATGGCGAATCAAAAGAAGTTGGTCCATATCGTGCTTCTGTTTTTTACGCCTGCGATCGCTATGACGCTAGTTTTGAGATACGGGAAGCTCTAAATGAAGGAAAAATTGTTATTTCCAACCGTTACGCAGCATCCAATATGGCGCATCAGGGAGGGAAAATAAAAAATTCCCGTGAGAGAAAAAAATTTCTGAAATGGCTGGATGATTTAGAATTTGGGATATTTGCTATTCCCCGCCCAAATCTCAATATCATACTTCATGTGGACGCAGCTGTGGCGCAAAAACTGGTTGATAGTAAAGGATATCGGGATTATGTTGGAGGAAAAAAGAGAGACATTCACGAAGCGGATATCAAACATCTATGCGATGCTGAAAAAATATATATTGAAATAGCGAAAAATTTTCCTGGATTTTCACTGATTGAATGCACTCGAGGCAGGAAAATTATGAGTCGGGAAGAAATAAGCAAGATGGTTTGGAAAAAAGTTAAGAAAATAGTTTAGTTTTTAGCCGAGTTTCATTTCAATTTCAACTCGGCTTTATTTTTTGTTTTTTTCGTGATAAAATGGAGAAAATATGAACTTTGAAGAATACCAGAAAAAATCAAGAAAAACCGCTAAATATCCCGAGGCGGATAATAATTTTGTCTATCCTACTTTGGGATTAGCCGGCGAATCCGGAGAAGTGGCGGAGAAAATAAAAAAAGTCATTCGGGACAAAGGCGGAAAAATTGACGATGAAACTAGAGAATTGATTAAGAAAGAATTAGGAGATGTTTTGTGGTATGTGGCGCAGCTGGCAACGGAACTGGGCTTGTCGCTGGATGATGTCGCCAGCCATAACATTGAAAAACTTTACAGCCGGCTGGAGAGGGATAAATTAAATGGTAGCGGAGACAATAGGTAATAATTTTAAATTTTTAATTCTAAATTTTAAATCAATTTTAAATTTCCAAATAATAAAAAATTTAAAATTTATTCATTTAGATTTCATTTAAAATTAAAAATTTATAATTCAAAATTTCTATGAAGTATATCCCGGTTATTGGTATGGAAGTGCATGTTGAACTCAAGACCGAGTCCAAGATGTTTTGCGCGTCCAAAAATGGGATGGGGGAGGAGAAAGAACCGAATGTGAATATTTGCCCGGTTTGCACGGGACAGCCGGGAACCTTGCCAGTGCCGAACCGGCAGGCGATAGAATTCGTACAGCTTATGGGACTCGCGCTTAATTGTGAGCTAAGTAAAAATTCAAAATTTGATAGAAAAAATTATTTTTATCCCGATCTTCCAAAGGGCTACCAGATATCGCAGTATGACCAGCCATTATGTCAAGATGGACATCTTGACATAATTAAAGTAATAAAGCAAGAAAACATGAAAACGAAGCGGATTGGGATTACGCGGATTCATTTGGAGGAAGATGCGGGGAAGTTATTGCACCCGAAAGGAGCAAATTACTCCTTGGTTGATTTTAACCGCGCGGGAGTGCCGCTGATGGAATTAGTGACGGAGCCGGACATTGAATCGGGAGCGGAAGCCAGATTATTTTGCCAGAAGCTTCAGCAGATATGCCGATATTTAAATATTTCGGACGCGGATATGGAAAAAGGGCATATGAGGTGCGAAGCTAATATATCTATATATAAAGAAGGCGAGGATAAATTAAGCGGCACCAAAGTGGAAGTTAAAAACATCAATTCTTTCAAATTTGTGGAAAAAGCCATTGATTATGAAATAAAAAGGCAAGAAGAAATTCTAGAAAAAGGAGAAAAGGTGATTCAGGAAACCCGCGGCTTTGACAGCAATAGGAATATTACGGTCTCCCAAAGAACCAAAGAAACCTCAGCGGATTACCGCTATTTTCCTGAACCGGACATTCCGCCGCTGAAATTCTCTGATGAATACATTGAAAATCTAAAAAGAAAGTTGCCGGAACTGCCGGAGGCCAAAGCCCTGCGCTTTGAAAAAGAATTCGCCCTTCCTAAAGCGGACGTGGAGGTTCTGGTTTCCGAAAAAGATCTTGCTGATTTCTTTGAACAGACAGCAGCGGAGATTGCCGAAAAAATAGAGGCGAAAGAAATATCTTCCAATCAGGAAAGAGCGGTGAAACTAGCGGCCAATTACGTCATTAGCGAACTCAAAAAACATCTGGCGGAAACCGGAGAAAGCGTCGTGGACATAAAAATCAATCCTGAAAATTACGCGGAGCTCATCGGCTTAGTCGCGGACGGAAAAATAAATTCCAGCGCGGCGCAAACCGTGCTGGCTGAAATGTACCGCACCGGCGGCGACCCCTCGCATATTATTGAAGAAAAAAATCTCTCACAAATGAGCGATGAAAATGAATTAGAAGTCATCATAGAGAAAGTTATCAAAAACAATCCGAAATCAGTTGCCGATTACAAAAACGGAAAATCCAACGCTTTGCAGTATCTGGTGGGAAAGGTTATGTCGGAAACGAAAGGGAAAGCTAATCCGAAGATAGTTTTGGAAATGCTGAAGAAAAAATTAAATGAAACCTAAAATGAAAAAACTGGGGAGTGTTATCGAGGCGCAGCAATTTGATAAGGAAACATTGGAGAAAATTTTCTCCACAGCCAATCAAATGGAAAAATCTCCGCCTTCTGGATTATTAAAAGGGAAGATTATGACTTCTCTTTTTTATGAACCCAGCACCAGAACCCGGCTAAGTTTTGAGTCAGCCATGCAGCGGCTGGGAGGCGAAGTAATAGGAACCGAAAATGCCAGAGAATTTTCTTCCAAAGCCAAAGGAGAAAGCTTGGAGGATTCCATAAGAGTGGTCAGCAGTTATTGCGATATCATAGTGTTGCGTTATTACAAAGAAGGGGGTGCCGAGAGAGCTAAAAAATTTTCAAGCGTTCCCATAATCAACGCGGGCGACGGCATCGGACAGCATCCCACCCAGGCATTGCTTGATCTCTACACCATTAAGAAATGCTTCAGTAGAATAAAGAAATTAAAAATAGCCCTGATTGGAGATTTAATGAATGGCCGGACCGTAAGGTCGCTATGCTATTTTCTGGCAAAGCATTATCCTGATAATCACATCTACTTTATATCTCCGGAGCAGACGCGGATGAAAGATGACATTAAAAGTTATTTAGACAAGCATAACTTGAAATGGGAGGAGAGGAAAAATTTTAACTCAATTATTTCGGATATCGATATTTTCTACCAAACGAGAGTGCAGAAAGAAAGATTTGAGGGTAATATTGAGGTATATAAAGAAATTATGAAGTCCAGTGAAGGCATTTATATAACTCGGGACACGTTGAAAAAAATGAAATCAAAAGCGTGTATCCTCCATCCATTGCCGCGGGTTTCGGAAATCAAATATGATGTTGACGGCGATAAGCGGGCAAAATATTTCGACCAAGCCAAAAACGGGGTCTATGTCCGAATGGCGCTTCTTAAAATGATTTTAGCGGGGTATTAACCCCGTTAGAAGTAAATGCCTCGCAGCCCTGCTGTGATTGAGTTATAATTCAAAATAATTCTCATGAGGTTTAATGCCCGAGGGATTTTCTAACGGGGTTGACATTATTCCGGCAGCGATTATAATTTAGTCAGATGATTAATCAATGTCATCTTGTGAATAAGAAGAGAGTTTGCGATTCAGCCGCCGCCCTTTAGAAGCGGTTTTTTTTATGGTTTTTTAACAATTCCAATGAAAGGAGGTAAATATGTATGAAAGATGCAGAATTATTGATACTTGCGCGCTTACAGGACCTCATTGTACAGAGAGCGCGCGTGCGACTTGCTTTAAATCAGAGAGAGTGAAAAAGGCGTTGGCAAAAATAAGAGACATAAAAAGAAAATTATTTAGCATTATTAAAGTTAAAGTCCAACTGCTTTTCGGGTATGATTAAAATTTAAAATAAACTAGTAAGAGCTGAAAAATTCAGCTCTTATTTTTTTCGACAAATACTGCTATTATACGAATAATAGCAGTATTTTACTTTTTTTGGGATTAGTTTGATTGCAGGAAAATAAATGCTTTTTTATTGATTTCTTTGTGATTTTTCAGCCAAATAATTCTCCTATTTTTTCTGAACCAAGTTATCTGTCGCTTGGCATAGTCCTTTTCGGCGGAGTAAATTTTTTCAAACAATTCTTTTTTACCTGCCCTGTTGAATGTCCCGCCTTGGCGGGATCCCGCTTTGCGGAATTTAACAAGGTGAATCTTATTTTGCAAATACAAGGGGATCCAAAAATATCCCAGTCCGAAACTTTGGATTTTTTCCCAGCCCAATTTGTATTTTTTACGCAAGTTTTCAACTTCTTGTATCATTCCTTGGCGAAATCTTTTTTTGAGTCGCCTTTTTATATTATTATGTAATTTTTCTTTTGGAATTTTTATTCCAATCTGCAGAAATTCATAATTCTTAATTCCTAATTCATTATTCAACTCTGGTACTTTACCCAAAGTTTTTACGATTTCAATCGCCCTTATCAGCCGCACTTTATTATTTTTATCAATTGTTTTTGCCCTTTCCGGGTCAAGTTTCTGGAGAATTTTGAATAATTTGTCCGTGCCCAATGCTTCTAGCGCTTTTCTTAATTCTTTATCCGGCCTTACTTCAGGGAATGAAATATTATCCACGATCGCCTTTATCCAAAATCCTGTTCCGCCGCAGATAATCGGCAGTTTCCCGCGCCGAAAAATATCCGCGATAATTTTGTCAGCTTCTTTTTTAAATTTTGAAACATTGTAATCGGTTTTCGGGTTGACTGTGTCGATCATATAGTGTGGGATGCCTTCTGAAATAAATAACCTTTGACCTTTGACCTTTGACCATTGACCATTTATTTTTCCTGTTCCTACATTCATATCGCAGTAAATCTGGCGGGAATCGGCGGAAATAATTTCGCCGTTAAATTTTTTGGCAAGCCGAATCGCCACCTCCGATTTTCCGGAAGCAGTAGGACCGAGTATTACAATAATTTTATTTCTCTGCATAATTTTCCCCGCCTCGCGTCGACTAGCGCTTCCGCGAGTCGAGGCGGGCCTCTAAATTCCATACATTCGCTTTAATTATATTAACTTTTACAAATTTTCCGACTAAATTATTTCTATCGGACAAAAACTTCACGTTCTTCATCGTCCTTGTTTTGCCGAAATAAATAATATTTTTCAAGGTTGAACCTTTTAGATTCGAAGGTTCAACCTTTAATTTTTCAACTAAAACTTCCAAAATTTTACCGACATATTTCTTATTATTTTTGTAAGAAGTTTTTTTGAGAATTTCATTAAGATATTTTTCACGGCGGACTTTTTCCGCTTTGGAAATATTGTCTTTCATCTGCCACGCGGCGGTGCCGGGGCGGGGAGAGAACTGGCCGAAATAAACCATATCAAATTTTACCTTTTCCATAATTTTCGCCGAATCCAAAAATTGTTTTTTTGACTCGCCGGGGAAACCGACGATAATATCGGAAGTGATGGCATACGGAACGCCGGGTTTATATTTTTTATAAGCAGCTTTTATTTTTTTAACAATACTCAAATATCGCTTGGCAGTATATTTCCGGTTCATTCTTTTAATAATCTCGTCATTTCCCGCCTGAATGGGCAAATGGAATGACTCGCAGACCTTCTTGCATTTAGTTACCGTTTCAATCATTTCATCGGTTACATCCTTGGGATGGTTGGAAACAAAACTGATCCAAAAATGCCCGGGGATTGAATTAATTTTTTGAAGAAGCGCGGAAAAATTTATAGTTTTTCCCTCATCCGCCCTTCGGGCACCTTCTCCCTGTAAAGGAGAAGGGGATTTGTAGGAATTCACATTTTGTCCCAGCAAAATAATATGCTTAAATCCTTTTTTTGCCAAATTATTTGCTTCTTTTATTATTTCTTCCGCCGGTCTTGAAGTTTCCCGCCCGCGGGCGTAAGGCACAACGCAATAGGCGCAGAAATTATCGCAACCGGTCATAATGGGCACATAGGCGGAGAAGGTGTTGGTGTATTTAGGAATTAAGTTTAAATAATCATGCGAGTTCTCTCCCTTTGCAAAAGGGAGAGTTAGAGAGGGATTTTTATCTTCTGAATTTTTGTAAAAATCCCCCTTAAATCCCCCTTTTACAAAGGGGGAAAATTCAATTAACTTTCTAATTTTTTTTGGAAATTCTTTTATCTCGCAAAACAAATCTACTTTGTCTTTGAGTCGTCTCTGCACGTCTTTCCGATTCGCCAAGCATCCTGTTACAATAATTTTACGTTTTTCGTTTTGAGTTTTTCGTTTCAGGTTGTATATTTGCCCATACACCCGGTCTTCCGCCATTTGCCGCACCCCGCAGGTGTTAAACACTACTAAATCCGCCGCGTTTATATCCGAAGCCGGCCTAAAATTATTTTTTTCCAGCACAGCGGCAATTCGTTCGCTGTCCGAATGGTTCATTTGACAACCGAAGGTTTTAATGTAATATTTCATTAAAGTTTCTTAACAAAATAAGTATTCATTAGGATACTTAAAAAATAACACAAAATCAAGGAGCCAGAATGATAAGATTTAAGGAATACATAGAAGGCATAGTAAGAGTTCACGGCGTGAATTCGGTTTTCAAAATATTTCAAGAGAAAAGTGAAGGCATAATAGGAAAGGTTTTAAAAGCTGAAAGGGATGTCATAGTCGTGAGAAAATATGGCGGCAAAGATATTGAGCCAATCTCTTGCGATAAGATTGATGCTGTCGCGTATGTACCTTATGGAGAGGTTATTAAAATTAATTAAAAATAAAAAAGGAGCCGGCTGAATTGTCCGCTCCTTTTAAAATTTCTATTTCTTCTTTTGTATCTTTAACCGAGGCGCTTTTTTCTTGATTGACTGCTTTTTGGCCGCGGCTCTTTCCGCCAGTTTCTTGAAGCGGTCAACTCTTCCGGTTGTATCAACCAGCTTCTTTTTGCCGGTGTAAAAGGGATGGCACTGGGAGCAGATTTCCACCTTTAAGTTTTTTTTCGTCGAGCCGGTGTGAAAAACCGCGCCGCAAGAGCAGGTAATGACAGCGTCGCTGTAATAAGCGGGATGGATGTCTTTTTTCATAAAGTTATACAAATTTTAAATTTCGTAAAAATATGCGAAATTAATAATTCTTTATTATTCAACACTTTTGATAATTTAGCACATATAAGTGAAATTGACAAGGGTTTTGGCTATGCTATACTAAAACTCGTATCAAACATGCCTTTTCGGAGGCCTTTCCTCTCCGCCGATAGCGGGGTATGGGCTAAATCGAAAACCGAAAGGCAGGTGTTTCCGCCAAGGCGGAAAAATAATAATTAAGGATAAAAAAATGGAAGAAAAAAATATCGCGACTAAAGAAAAAGCCGGTTCGGAACCAGCCAAAAAAACTTCCAGCGAAGATTATTTCGCTGATTTTAATTTTGGGGAGCTGGAAGTGAGTATGGGACAGATGCTTAAAAATGGAGTCCATTTTGGGCATCAGAAGACCAGGAAAAATCCGAAAATGGAACCGTATATATTCACGACGAAAAATGGGATCAACATCATTGATCTCGAGAAAACCGTTCGATGCCTCGAGGAAGCCGCCGGGTTCTTAAATAAAATAAAAAAAGAAGGAAAACAGATTCTTTTTGTCGGGACAAAAAAACAGATAAAGGAAATATTGAAGTCAGCGGCGATTCGCGGCCAAATGCCCTATGTGGCGGAAAGATGGCTGGGGGGAACTTTCACTAACTTCAAAATTATCCGGGGGCGCACGAAATATCTTATCGACATGGAAAACGGCTTTGCCAGCGGAGAATTCAAAAAATATACCAAGTTCGAGCGGATGAAAAAAATGGAAGAAATGAAAAAGCTCGAAAAGAAGCTCGGCGGAATAAAAAATATGGCTGAAATTCCTGCCGCCGTCTTTGTTACCGATACCAACCAGGATAATTTGGCTGTTAAAGAGGCGCGCCGGATGCATGTTCCCCTGGTCGCCATTGTGGACACCAATTCTGATCCGTCGGTGATTGACTATCCCATTCCCGGAAATGATGACGCTATTTCTTCGGTTCGGCTTTTGACCTCGTATATTTGCAAGGCGATAGTTGAATAATAAATAAGAATTATAATACGAATTAAACACGAATTGCGATACGAATATTCGCATATTAATTCGGATGTGATTCGGATATAAATTCTCATATGACATTGGATAAAATAAAAAAACTTAGAGAAAAAACAGGAGCTGGAGTAGTAGATGCCAAAAAAGCGCTGGAAGAAGCAGATGGCGATGAGGAAAAAGCCATTGAGATAATCAGAAAAAAAGGACAAGCCAAAGCGCTGAAAAAATCAGACCGGGAAGCGAAAGAAGGAGTGATCTCATCTTATGTCCATTCTAATTTGAAAATCGGAGCGATGGTAAAGCTTTATTGCGAGACCGATTTTGTCGCCCGAAACAGCGAATTCCAGCAGTTAGCCAGGGACATTGCCATGCACATCGCGGCGATGGATCCGAAATTCATAAAACCCGGAGACGTTTCTTCGGAAATTATAAAAAAAGAAAGAGAAATCTGGACTGAACAGCTGAAAAAAGAAGGGAAGCCGGAAAAAATGCTCCATAAAATTCTGGAGGGTAAGGAAAAAAAATTCAGGGAAGAGTCGGCATTGCTTACCCAACCATTCGTCAAAAATCCGGAGATAACCGTAGGAGAATTAATTGCCGAGAAAGTGGGAAAGATAGGAGAGAATATCCAGGTGGGGGGATTTGTGAGGTATGAATTATAACTTTTACGAATTACCTGCCTACCGGCAGGCAGGCGAATTTTTACTAATATACGAATTGCAATTTTCTTAACATTAATTCCCGATTCAAGTTTTTCAAAAATTAGTATATTCGTACGGATTAGTAATTAGTAAACATTATGAAGGTTTTAGTCAGTTTGTATAAATGGGAAAATCCGCGCCTTTGTTCAAGTGAAAGCGAACTTTCTAAGGGAGATAAGATTGTCATCGAAGGCGAGTTCGGTCCGGATATCGGCACGGTTTTAATATCCGGCGTGGAAACCGCTGACAATCCGCAGCAAAATGTGTTAAGAAAAGCAACTCAGAGGGACATAGAGGCCTTTAAAAAAAATAACGCGAGGAAAAATGAAATTGTCGAGACGGCGAGGAAAAAAGCCAAGACGCTTGGCCTGGAAATGAAGATTATTGACGCGCGTTCAACTCTGGACGGAGGAAATATGATTGTCGCGTTTACCGCCAACGAAAGGGTTGATTTTCGGGAATTGGTTAAAGCCATTTCAAAATTATTCCACCGATCAGTAAGGATGCAGCAAATTGGCTCCCGGGATGAAGCCCGAAAACTAGGCGGATGCGGGATATGCGGAAGAGAACTTTGTTGCGTGAGGTTTTCAGGCAACCTCCCGAGCATTACTACGGAAATGGCGCGGGTTCAACAAATAGCGCACCGCGGATCGGAGCGGATATCCGGCCTTTGCGGGCGGCTGATGTGCTGCCTTTCCTTTGAATCCGAACAGTACAAGGAGCTTCTTTCCGGAATGCCGGAGCTCCATAGTTTTGTCAAGGTAAAAGAGGGAAAAGGAGAAGTGATGGAAATAAACGCCATTAAACAAGAAATAAAAATAAAAACAGAAGACGACAAAATCCTAATAATTAAAAAAGAGAATTTACTCTGATGATTTATTTAATAATTCCGCCAATTATAATAATTGTTTGTATGGCTTTATTGCTCTTTCTTTTTTCGCGGAAGTCGCCGCAACTTTACCGGATGAACGAGCAAAAAAAGGAAGAGGTTTTAATGCAGCCGCCGCCTGACAAAATAAGCAAAATAAAGTCCATATTCTCCGAGATTTCCCTGAAGTTTCTTGAACATTGGTCGCAGAGAACGAAAGTCTGGTTTCTGAAACTTCACAATTTAGCCAACAGCGCCTTCCACAAAATAAGGGAAAAAAGAAAAAATGGGAAAGAAGAAAATAAAATAGCGGAAGAAACCAAAGAGGAAGCGGCGGAAGAAAAAAAAGATGGAGCATTTGAAGAAACATTTGTCAGGAAAATTTCGGAACCTGAAAAGGCGGCCGAAGCAGGAATCCCTGAAGAAAAAATAAGCGAACCGATGGTCAGCAAAGAGGCGGTTCAGCCGGAAACCAGGCCTGATGAAAAAAATGAATACGAGCAAATTCTTATTGACCGGATTGCCGCCAATCCCAAGGATATCGAGGCCTATGAGCGGCTGGGAGATTATTATATTGAAAGAAAAAATTACGTCGATGCCAAGGAGTGTTTCAGCCAGGTTTTAAAGCTAAACCCCGGCTATCGGAGGGCGAAAATGAAGATGAGGCGGCTGGAGAAAATGCTGAAAGTGGAAAAATAATTTTTTTCTATGCCAGGGTAGCTCAACGGCAGACCTGCCCGCCATCGCCTAATTTCTAGATAGTTCAGTGGCAGAACGCTTCCTCGCCTGCTTTCGCATTAATGCCCGGGTAGCTCAGTCGGCAGAGCAACTCCATGGTAAGGAGTAGGCCACCGGTTCAAATCCGGTCTCGGGCTCAAGCATTAGCCGGAATGTGGCAGACTAGTCAAATGGATAATTTCTAGATACTGTTGCGTTTTTCTTTTGCTCCTTGTATAATTAAAATATGGCTGCGATCAGCAAAAATTTAGTCAAAAAAGTCAGGGAGCTTTATTATGATAAACAATTTAGCGTTAACGATGTTGCAAATAAGCTGGGAGTTTCAATAGATGCTGTTTTTTACTGCATGAGAAAAAATGGTATAAAAAGAAGAAAGAAACACGAAAGCAATGCGATCAGATATGAAAGGCAGAAACCATCATTTAAGTTAAAAAAAATAAACAGTGAAAAATTGAAGATACTAAAAGTTGTAGGAGTGATGCTTTATTGGGCAGAAGGATACAAAGTTGGCAAAAGATGCATGGTGGACTTTGCCAACAGCGATAAGGACATGATATTGCTCTTTTTAAAATTTTTAAGAAGAGTCTGCGGAATAGATGAAAAAAAACTGAGAGTGTACTCCTATTTCTATTCCAATCAGGATATAAGCAAAAACATAAATTATTGGAGTAAATTGACCAGGGTTTCCAAAAAACAATTTTCAAAACCATATATCCGCGATGGTTTTAAGGAAGAAAAAAGAGATAAGATGCCCTATGGATTGATTCATATAAGATATAATGATAAAAAATTGCTGAACTTGATATTAAGCTGGATAGGCGAATATAAAAATTATTAATGGGTGTGTCGTATAGCGGCAATTACATGGGTCTGTAAAACCCACGCCTCCGGGCTACGCAGGTTCGAGTCCTGCCGCACCCACCAAATTAATTATAAAAAGCCGGAGTAGCTCAATGGCAGAGCAACTGTTTTGTAAACAGTGGGCTGGGGGTTCAATTCCTCTCTCCGGCTCACGAGTATATAAATTCACTAATCAACGCGAATTTTATCTCAAATTGTCGCGAATACGTAAATTAGAGATTATTGGCGAATAAATTAGAGTTAATTTGCGATTTATAACATTATGGCTAGAGAAAATTTGGCAAAACTAAAATGCTCCGAGTGCAAAAACATCACTTATTGGACGACCCGCAATAAGAAAAAAATCAAGGAAAAACTGGAACTGAAAAAGCACTGCAAATTCTGCCGCAAGCACACGGCGCATAAGGAAACAAAGTAATTTTTCATTAAAGCATGAAAGCATAAAAACAAATATTGTTCTTTGTTCTTGTGTTTTTATGTTATGGTGTTTTAATGAATTATTTTTGGGAGTGTAGTTAAGTGGTATAACTCCGGTCTCCAACCCCGCCGCTCGCGAGCAGCGGGGCGATTCCCTCCACCCGCGCAAATTTACAATATTAAAAATAAAAAAATATTTTGGGAGTGTAGTTAAGTGGTATAACTCCGGTCTCCAAAACCGGTGTCGGGGGTCCGATTCCCTCCACTCCTGCTAGCTGTAAATTTATGCATTATGTCTATATTTTAAAAAGCGAAAAAGATAATCGACTCTATATCGGCTACTCTAGCGATTTGAAAAACAGAATAAAAGATCATAATGAAGGTCTAGTAGGGGCGACAAAACATAGGCGGCCTTTGGAATTAATTTACTACGAGGCATATAATGATAAAAAGTTAGCCCGGGAAAGAGAAATACAACTTAAGAAATTCGGTTCTTCGTATCAGGGATTAATAAAAAGATTAAAGTTGAAATAATAAATTTGAGAACTTAGTTAAGAAGGGCTTTTTATATTTGACAATTTCAAAAAAATGTAGTAGCATTGGAAGTTAATAAAGGAGGTGAGTACCTTGAAAAGCACAGAGAAAATATGCAAGGAAATCATATATTCCATTATCCATCCCCTTAGCCCGATTCTATTGGGCAGGAAGCTTTCCGCCGAAGAGGCAAAATTATTAGTCGATAAACTAAAAAAAGAAGATCTGGAAAACACCGAGACCTATCAGTTTATCGAATTTACCAAAGAGCATACATTGGCTTTCAAGGCCTCTTATCGCTGTCAGCGCATCGCCTTTTATAAATTTGTCGAAAAATTTCTTGATCAATTGGAAAAAATCGGCGGGTACAGCAAACGGTATGACAAGTTAATAGACGAAATTGTCCAAGCCGAAAAAAATAGCGGAAACATCACATTTAATTCAGAAGGAGAGAAAATTTTCGAAATGGCGCGGAAAATAAAAGAAGTGATAGAGAAAGATTATGAGGAAAGAAGAAAGGCAGTCAAAGAAAGAAAGAAAATAAAGGAGGTGGTAAAATCTTGAATAAAGATATTTCTGAAAAAGAGGCACTGAAAAGAATGTTACTCCGGATCCTTAGCCGGATCAATAGCGCAATATCGTCGGATAATATTCTCACGATTGACGATGTCTTTGAAGACAAAAATTTCAAAATTTTTCTGGATCTCGTCTACGACGGTATGGAAAGGAAAAAGAGTATGAGCAATGTAATTATCCGGACAAGAGTCGCATTGCGACCGCTTGAAAAAATGGAAGAAAAAGAAGCGGTTAAAGTTTTAAATCTAATGATTAACGGCATAGAAAACGTAAACCGCACATTAGCGGAAAGGAGGATTCAGCAGAAACTAAAAAGGAATCAGTAATAAAATTACCGGTTCCTTTTTTAATTGCTAAAATTATCATTTGACAAACTGTCATAAATATGATAACATAGCATATTGTGTAATTTAACAAAAAAGCTTTTTAAAGCTTTATAAAAAATTCAAAAAGGAGGATTGGGAATGAAAGATTTAAAGCAAAATATTTGGTTTGACGCGAAACTCGGAGTCATTTTGTTGGTATTATTATATTTATTGGCGTTTTGCGCCAAAGCGAAAGCCGACGAATTATCCGAGGCCTTCGCGACGGTGGAGGTGCTGTCCGCCGATTGCGCCTCAATGGGCAACGCCTGCGTTTCAGCGCGGGAATTCTCCAGCGACTTAAATCCGGCGTTAGTGGCAGTTACCACCAGTAAGGATTTTAAGTGGGGAATCAGTCCCGCTTACGCGTCCGTAAATTTCAAAAACGGGCCGGATATTCAGGGCGGTTCCTTGAGTTTTTCGGTAGCGCTTCCGAAAGGAGTGCTGCAACTGTCATACACCGGAGCCGGATCAAATCGGCATACGGATTTTATTGAAGCCGATGGGATATTAATTTCCAGTTCACTGGACTTTGATTCCCTGCAGAACTTTGGAGTCCAGTATGGGATAGATATTGTTAAAAATCTGATCAAAAAAGGCGACAAACTCTATATAGGAGCCGGGTATACTTATTCCAAGTCCAAAATATTGTCGGATCTGGCGATTATAATTCCAATGGAGGAAAGCGATCCGCTGGCAATGGATTTTTATTTGAATTCCAAATCGCGGTCGCATACCTACACGGCTGGAGCTGTTTATGTTCCAATGGAGAAAATATCACTGGGTATTGCGTATTCCTATACGCGAACCAAAACGACCAATGACACCGACATCCCGGTGGAAATCGATTCCACACCAGATGAGGAAAAAAATCGGATGAACGATTTGCGGATCGGCGCCAGCTGGAAAATTACGGATAAACTGATGCTGGCCGGCGATTACCGCCACGCGAAGGTGAACAGCAATAATTTTGACCAGTATTACACCGGCGCGGAGTATTGCTTCCACGAAGCACTCTGCGTCTATGGCGGAATTCCCAATTCCGGCTGGTCGGCGGGAGCGGGATTATATCTGGAACACGGAGGCATCAATGTTGCCTACCAGTATGACCCCTATAAGCAGGTTCGCGACGATTTCGGCAAAGCCAGGGTAGTCGCGGTGACAGGATATTTATCTTTCTAAAGTGCAGTGGGCGGACAGTTCAAAATGAATTGTCCGCCGTTTTTATTTTCTTTAAAAAAGCGCGGAGAATGATTTCAGAAGTTCAACGGTATTTCCTTCTTCCACCACTGCCCATTGGCTGTTTTTTCTGAATACCGCTTTGTCGTATAAAACTGCCAGTTCAGGAAAATTATTTGGAAATTTTTCAGTGATTTTTGTCTCCACGAATTCCGGAAAATCCCTTTCTATCCTATATCCGGAGATAATTTTGATTTTAACTTTTCCCGATCTTTTTCTGGCTTCCAGCGCGGACTTGATAATTTCGCCGTTTATCTCCCGAACTTTAGGAATAATAAAGACGATTTCTTTGGCGTGAGTGAGAGGCAGATCTTCCAGCAGGAATCTCTCTCCCTCTTTTTCGGATAGCATTTTAATTTCGTTTTTTCCCGAAAGGTAATATTTGGATTTGAGCAGGGAAATGATGCGCAGATATTCCCGTTCCCGTTCTTCAATTTTCCTTTTTTCCGCACGGAGCATTCCCAGAATCTCGTCGGGAGAATCCGCGATGAAATTTTGTTTCATTTTGCGCGCCATTCCTTTTCGCTCAAGGGATTCCAGCGCGCGATAAGCGGTCGGCCGGCTAAGCCCCGCCTTTTTTGATATTTTCTGCGCTGACGCGTACCCCAACTCCAAACTGGCCAGATAAACCTTGGCCTCCTTTTCGTTCAAATCCAGTTTTCGCAGTTCCATTTCCAATGGCGAGTATGTTTCGCTTTTCATGCTTTAAAAATAACGCCAATCTTCCAAAAATGCAAGCGTTTGACTTTTCCCGCGAAATTTGCTGGAAAATAACTGGGTCTTTGCCGGAGTTTTTTCAAAGATGGCTAATTAGATTTGACTGGATTACGCAATGTGTTAAAATCAATAATATGAAAAAAGAAATTACAATTGAAGATTTAGCCCGGATGGTGCAAAAAGGGTTTCAGGAAACGGCTAAAAAAACGGATGTTGATGAATTGAAGGGAGATGTTGGCGAATTAAAAAATCGGGTTGGAAACATAGAGAATAAAGTCAATCAAATTGACCGGCGGCTTTTCAGCATTGAAGAAGATATAGCGGACATTAAAATCAAACAATACGGGGATTTGCTGAAAAGAGTGAGTTTTATTGAAAGAAAGCTGGGAATCGCGGTTGGAAAATAATAAAAATTTCAAAACAGGCCAAGAGGAAAAGTTCGGAATTGAAAAAATGCGTCAAATGGACGCCTTCACTAGCGTGGCTTATGGACTGGGAATAAGCGCTTCAATGGATTTTGAGTGAAATATTAGAGGGTATGTTAAAAATGCATATCCTCTTTTTTTGCAAAAAATCTTTTTATATATATAAAACTTAAAATTTGTCCGATGTTTCTTTACAAAATATAGTTTATAATTTACCCTAAAACAAGCAAAAATATGGCTGTTTTGAGTTATCCACACTTACTTTAATAAGTCATTGACAAATTTGGATGAATGCTTATTATAACATAGGATGATTTGTTCATTGAAAAATAAATATGGCAAAACGCGGAATACAAAGTTTTGGCCAATTGTGCTATAATATAAACAAAGAAAAGCCATCAAAAATTAGGGAGGATATTATGACAGAAGACATTAAAGAAAAACTAAGCGCAATAATAAAGCAGTATGTTTCAAACGCTGACGAGCAAAGCATGTGGCAGATGTTGATTCGCGAGTTAGAACAGGAAAAACTGGCCTATATTCTGAAAGACATAAAAAAAGATCTCAATGCTATAAAAACATATACCGATTATTTCATGAAAGTGAAAAAGGCCTTTGAAGAAGGGGATTATCTTAAAGCGGAAGAGCTTTTCAACGATGTGTTGATCGAAGCCCATATCAAAAATTATCGCAAATTTTTAAAAATTAAGTTAGCGTCATGGGATTTGAAAAGGAAACTTATCCGGGAGGAAACAGGGACAAAATAAGGGAAAAACTGGAAAGTGAGCTGGGCAACATGCCTGAAGGTCTAAAAAATATGATTTCCAATGTCTATGGAATTTTTTCAGTTGCCTTCAAAAAAGAAAAAGGAGGAGGATTTTTCAGTGAATTCCTAAAAAGCAGAGATACTTGCCGCGAGGCAGTCACCCAATTAGACGATGCGCTAGTCGAAAGCAGTTTCCTGCAAGTATGCCGCCAGTTTGAAGATGAAATAGAATCAGCCGCTGATCAAGACGAAAAAAAAGAATTAGAAAAAGAGTATAATGAATACAAAACTTCCCGGGAGAAAAAATTTTCCCGCTTGCGGCAAGATAGAAAACTGGATGAAAAGATAGGGAATTCATGGAAGGACTTATTTAAAAACTTTGGAAAATAATGAGCGTTGCAGCTATAACAGACCAAAGGCGAAATGTCAAAATATGGCCCAGTGCTTCCACGGATTCTAAGTGAAATTCTTAGAGGGTATGTTAAAAAATCATACCCTCTTTTTCTTGCAAAAAATCTTTTTATTTATATAAAACTTAAAACTTGTCCGCAGTTGCTTTACAAAATATAGTTTATAATTTACCCTGAAACAAGCCAAAATACGGCTGTTTTTAGTTGTCCACACCCCGCCCTGTCCGCAATGGCTTTACAAGTTTTGAGTTTTGGTGTATAATTAATTTAAAAAATATTGTTATGGTTGATTATAATATTGAATTTTCCCATATTTATTCTGATAAGAAATTCGGTAAAGAACAAGAAAAAAGTGTGGAAATATTAAAGAAAAAAATAATAGAATTCTTAAAGAAAAGAATTACTTATTCAACTTGTGTCTTAATTGACGAATATAATCCAAAAAAAAATATTCTTAGCGTGGATATTCTTTTGGAAGAACTGGACAAGAGAAATATATATCCTCATTTTATTGGCCATGAGTCAAAATTAACTTCAAAAAAAGATTTCTTATTGGATTGCATTAGAGATAAAAAATTAAAAAAACAGTATGAAAAATACATAAATAAAAATGGTCATGTGCCTTGTTCCTTTTTAGTAGCAGTTTGGTATTTATATAGATTGGGACATTTAGAATTAACAAAGGGAGTTTATAAATGCTTTAGTCATCCGAATAGTTTTCACGGCGATAAGTTAATAAATATTCTTTCTAAAAAATATATTGATGTTGAAAAAAAAGCAATTAAAATAATCAGCAATACAAAATTCGCAGATTGTGTCAAAAATATAGAAGTAATTTTCTATTGACAAATGCCTTGAAATATGATAACATTGTTTGATGCCTAAGCGCGTCATTAGTTACTTTATAAATAGAAGGAGGACTAAGTGGAACTGTCAGAATTGCATAAGATAATTCTTAACGCGGTTACATTCATTGCCTGGATTTTAGGAATAGTTATCAGTGTTGTCGCGGTCGCAAAAGGCAAGAAAATGAAAGAAGAAATGGGAGTTTCTTATAAGACATACTTGTCGCTTGTCGCTATAACAGAGGTATTTTACACAATTGGAGCAGTAATGATTCTTTCGGCGATGGGTATTAATGTTATGCAACATTTGGCAAAACTGGAATTCTGGAAGTTTTATCAGATTATCAGCAAGTTTGACATGGCGACAATTAAGATTATCGGAGTAGTTGGCTGGGTAGGATTTGTTATAAACAGAGGGATATCGTTTATTAGTCCGGGTTACTTGCTTGTTGTTGGTGGTAAAAAACTTCCAAAATATTTTTTCTATTCGGCATGGACAGAGGTAACTCTTGAAACAACGATGACCGCACTAATTTTTATCACTCTGAAAACAGGATGAAAAAGCGCTTAGATAATATTATTATCCAAGCGCTTTTAAAATGACATCTTATTGTTTATATATTAGAATTAAATCATAATCAAAATTTAAATTAAATGTGTGGAATAGTAGGAATTTATAACGAAAAAAAGAAGATAAGTAAGAAAGTTTTAAGTGAAATTACAAAAGCTTTAAAGCATCGAGGGCCCTGTTCAAACGGAACGAAAGTAGAATTAAATGGAAAGCTGGGGATAGGCAATACAAGGTTAGCTCTCGTAGATTTATACGATAGATCCAATCAACCATTAGAAGTGGATAACTTTACAATTACCTTTAATGGGGAAATATATAACCATAAAGAATTACGAAAGAAATTAAAGCAATCAGGCCAGTCCTTTAGAACATTATCTGATACAGAAGTTATTATAAAATCATTTAAGGAATGGGGAATAAAGGCATTTAATAAATTTAATGGCTGTTTTGCTTTCATCTTATATGACAAAAAGAATGAAAAATTATATATAGTAAGAGATCCCATTGGAAAAAAACAAATTGTTTATATCAGGGCAAAAAACGGGGACTGGATTTTTGCTTCTGAAGTAAAAGCCATATTAAAACATCCTTCTGTTGATGCGGAACCGAATATCAACAGATTTATTGCTGATCTAGTTTTTAAATTTTTTACCGACAAAAAAGAAACTCATTTTAAAAATATTTTTCATGTTCCTGCCGGCCACTACTTTATTTTTGATTTGAAAAAAAGATTAAAACCAAGGATTAAAAAATACTGGGATATAAATCGATTATCTGTCAGAAATTATTCTAGGAAAGATATATCCAGTATTGTTGAAAAATTTAATGGCCTGCTTCATGATTCTGTCAGATTAAGAATAGATGCGGATGCAGAGGTAGGATCAATTATTTCCGGCGGGATTGATAGCAGTTTGATTACAAAAATGGCATCGGAATATCACAATAAGAAATATAAAAAGCCATTCAAATGCTTTACAATAAAATATTCACAGGGGGAAAATAAAGATCTGAAGAACGCGAAGATACTTTGCAGTCAGATGAAAAATGTGCAATTAAATGAAATCAAAATTGATAATAATATCACAATAAGCGAATTGGACAAGATAACTTTTTCATTAGAGGAACCGCTGTTGGACAAAGTTTTTATTCCGCAGTTTATGAATTATCAGCATACTAAGAATGCTGGACTTCGGGCAGTAATAAATGGGCAGGGAGCAGACGAGTTATGGCTGGGTTATTTGTTTTTTTATGATCTTTTAAGATTACCGTCTCAAGAAATTAATTATAAAGGTTTAGTGAAATATTGGAATAATCGGTTTAAATTTGCTAACTTCATAAAATCAAAAAAAATAAAAAATAAAATTAACAATATAATAGTTGCTAATTTAAAAAAGAACTTTTTGCCTTACAGGGTTAATGATAAAGTTGAATCATTAGTTAATTTTAGCGTGAAGACACACCTGCAATCAATGTTTATGCAAGAGGATAGATTATCGATGGCAAATAGCGTTGAAGTAAGATTACCGCATGTTGATTTGAGAATCATAAAACTTGCATTATCCATTCCATCAGATTTAAAAATTTTTGATAAAAAAGAAAAATATATACCAAGGCAGTTAGGAAAAAAAATATTGCCTAAAGAAATTTACACAAGGAGAAAGATGGCATTTCCTGATCCGCCAAGTCAGTATGACAGAGAGGTTGAAAAGCTTTTTAACAAAAAGAAGATATTTAAAAGCAAGATAATAGCAGAGATATTTAAAGGTAATGATAAAAATTTTTTCTATAAACTGTCATTCAGGGATCGCTGGATATTATTAGCTATCTCGCGAATGGAAGAGATATATTTTAAATAAATAAGCGCTTAAATGACAATGCATCTAAGCGCTATAGGTCAGTTAGATTTTTTGGTAGACGTAGAAATATTTTCTCACCTAAAAATTTAATCAAGGATTTTAAAAATGGGAAAACTTTTGTAACTTTATATAATGGGTTATCCCATTTTATTATTACTCCATAATTCAAGCTTTCCGGATCCTCCATATATTCAGGAATTATCTCCACAATCTCAAATCCGTTTTTTAGGTAGAAGTATAGCTCGGGATCAAGTGATTTTCCGCTCTCTCTCTTGCCGTAAACATAATCTTTCACATTCATGTACTTATATTTGTGGTAACTTGGAATTCGGGAACCAATATATACTGTTTTTTTGCCTTCTCCAATTAAACTAATGAATATTGCCGAGAAAACGATTTTATCTGATATTTTCTTTGGTGCTCCTTTTTTTACGGACAAATCTACACCAAATGCTACATTCCCGTTTGGCATGTGAGTTGTAAGAAAGCCATTGTCAGTTTTTTCAAGCCATGTCTTTTTGTTACTTATTTCAGTTTCTGTTGTATAGATACTGCCCACAGTAGCTAATATCTCCCCATTTTTTAAGGCAAAATATGTCAGGTATGGGCAAATCCTAAAGTGACTTCTAACTTTTTCTTCATTTCTAATATATCTATTATCAGTAATGTCTCCCCAAACCTCCTTATCAAAAATAACAACTTTCTTAACAAACTTATCAATATCTGCCTTTAGTTTAAAGAGATCGCTGAATCTGGCTATTATTAGACCAGTGTCATGTTTTTTTAATTTCGAAAATATCTTCAATTTATCAACCATCTAATTTTCCTCCTTGGTATTTTTATTTTTTTATGTCAAAGTACTTGGTAGACCATTGTATCATATAAAATTAGGTTTGTCAATATAGCTAAATTTTGATATTATTTTAATAAAATAGATATCCTACATATGATTGACCAAGCAGTAACTCTTTTAATTATAATTTCTTTTATAGATTTAGCTCTAGGGCTTTTTGTTTTATATAAAAATCCAAAAAATAAAATTAATATAAGTTTCTCATTATTTTCCATAGCAATTCTTGTATGGATAAATTCATCATATTTAGAGGATGAGTTTTCAAATCCGAAAATAATGAATTTTTTCTTAAGGTTGGACTTTACATCAGGTGTATTTGCAGCTATTTTTCTATTATTGTTTTGTTTAGATATTGCGAAAACGAAAATAACTAATGGCCGCTATTTTAGAAAGTTATTAATAGCTGTGCCAATTATTTTAGCGCCCGTAATATTTTTTACTAAATTTATTATATCTGGCTATGAAATTACTCAAATTAAATCAATTGATCCAATCTATGGATTTGGAGGGATTATTTATGACTTATTAATAGGTATAGCTCTTATAGCAGGAATCGGAGTTATTGCATGGAAATTTAGAAAAGCAACTTCTGAAGAAAAATCAAAATTTATTTATTTATTCGTTGGTGTTTTTTTATCTGGTTTTTTTGTACTTTTAACAAATATAATACTAACTGACTACATTAGGAATAGTTTTAATTATAATTATTATTCAAGATTAGGTATCTTTAGTACCATATTCATTGTTTTATTTTCTGGTTATTCTATTATTAAACATCACTTATTGAACATAAAAACTATTGCTGCTGAAATTTTATCACTTGGTATTTTGGTAATCAGCTTATTTCAAGTTCTTACTGCGGAAAATATTTCAGATTTAATAGTTAATATAATAATATTTCTTGTTTTAATAATTTTCATCATCTTACTAGTTCGAAGTATTGAAAACGAAGTCAAGCGGAAGGAAGAACTGCAAATTATGTCCGACAGGTTGGCCACGGCGAATGATCAGTTGCGGAAATTGGATAACGCGAAAAGCGATTTTATTTCCATCGCTTCCCATCAGTTGCGCACTCCCTTAACCGCCGTCAAGGGCTTTGTTTCGCTTCTGATGGAAGGGACCTACGGCGACATCAACGCCAAAGCCCGCGACGCGTTAAATAAGGTCTATATCTCCAACGAGCGGCTCATTCAACTCGTGGAAAACCTGCTCAATGTCTCCCGGATGGAATCGGGGCGGATTGAATACGAGTTTAAGAAAGGGAAAATTGAGGATGTTTTGGATGAAATCAAAGACAATCTTCTCTTTATCGCCCGCAAAAAAGGGTTATATCTCAATTTTAACCTGCCAAAAGAACCGCTTCCTGAAATCAAAATGGATTTCGGCAAGATGCGCGAAGTGCTGACAAACCTCATTGACAACGGGATAAAATACGCTTCCCGCGGCGGCGTTACCGTCCGAGCGGAGCTCGCCGCCGCTAACTTACAACTTACAACTAACAACCCACAACTCATCAGAATAACGGTTTCCGACACGGGGATCGGAATTCCCAAGGACTCCCTGCCCTATCTTTTTGAAAAATTCTCCCGCGGCAAAGACACGGCGCGGCTCCACGCCACCGGAACGGGGCTCGGGCTCTATGTCGCCAAAAACATCGTGGAAGCGCATCATGGAAAACTTTGGGCGGAAAGCGAGGGGGAAGGGAAAGGGAGTAGGTTTATTCTGGAACTGCCGGTATGATAAGAAGCAAGCGATAAGAAGAAAGTATTAAGCATTAGGGATTAAACGTTTTGGAAACGGCGCGGGAATGCCCGTTTTTTATTTGATTTTTCGGCTTAAGTGTGGTAATATAGGGCTATGAGCAAAGAAGAAATTAAGCAAAAAATTAAAGAAGCGGTGGAAAAAGATCCATTGAAAGAGAATATTCAGAAGGTGTCTTTGTTCGGTTCTTATGTTCATGGAAGTTTCAAGGATGACAGCGATGTGGATGTCCTGATTGAATTTACGCCAACGGCCAGTATTGGTTTTTTTGAACTGGCTCAGATTAAAAGAAATATGGAAAGTTTTACAAATAGGGAGGTGGATTTACTTACTCCTGAAGCGATAAGTAAATATTTTCGTGAAGAAGTGTTAAAAGAAGCCGAACAAATTTATGAAAAGTGATACAACTTATTTGGAGCATATTCTAGAAGCGATTAATGCTATTGAGAGCTATCTTGGTAATTTCGATTATGAAAAATTTAAGGATAATAAAATGGTTATCGACGCCGTCATAAGGGAATTGGAAATTATAGGCGAGGCTTCTAATAATCTGAGCGAAAAATTCAAAAAGGATAATCCAGAAATGCCACATCGTGATGCTATTGATATGAGAAATTTATTGATTCACGAGTATTTCGGGGTTAATACTAAAATAGTTTGGAAAACTTGTAAGAATAACCTGCCGGAACTTAAGAAATTTATTGAGGCATTATTATAAAACATTTTGTGAAGGCGCAGGGGGTAAATCTGGGCCGAATCGGACGGAGAAGGGAAAGGAAGCCGATTTATTTTGGAACTGCCGGTATGATAAGAAGCAAGCGATAAGAAGAAAGTATTAAGCATTAGGGATTAAACGTTTTGGAAACGGCGCGGGAATGCCCGTTTTTTATTTGATTTTTCCGTCTTTTTATGCTAAAATTAAAGCATATGAAATTTAGGCAAGCGTTATTTTGGGATGTCGATCCTAAAAAAATAGACGCTAAAAAAAACGCGCAATACGTGATTGAGCGGATTTTTGACCTTGGAAATGACAAGGAAGTCAAATGGCTTTGGAATTTTTATGACAAATCATTATTGAGAAAAGTTGTCAAAAAATCAAGGTGTTTAAGGCCGCGAACAAAAACTTTATGGGCATTAATGCTCAAAAAAAAATAAATTTGCATTTTGACGTATTGCCGAAAGCGGTAAAGAAGGCCTTGGATTTCTTGGCAGGGCAAAATTGGCTGAAAAATACGCGGTGGTATCTTGCCGGCGGCACCGCTTTGGCATTGCATGAAGGAATTCGCAAGTCGGTTGATTTGGATTTTTTCACGATGGATCGTGAATTTAAATCAGAAAAAATTCTATCGCATTTTCTAAAGAATGCAAATTGGAAAATGTCGTTTGAAGAGCCCAATACTGTTTATGGCGAGTTATTCAAGGCGAAGGTAAGTTTCATCGCCTATCCGTTTTTTATTCCGAAACAGAAAATGATAAATTATGGTTCCGTGAGGATTCTCCAGCCGATTGATATCGCGGTGATGAAAGTAATCGCTATTTCCCAGCGGGGGCGCAAGAGGGATTTTTTTGATTTGTACTGGTGCAGCCAAAATTTAGAACCCCTGGCGGATATAATAAAAAAATTAAAAAAGCAATATCCATCGGTCGCGCATGATTATCATCATATTCTGAAAGGCCTTGTGTATTTTGACGACGCGGAAAGCGATCCCGATCCGGAAGTTTATTTCAAAACGACATGGAGAGAAGTTAAAAAGTTTTTTATGAAGGAAGTTCCAAAAATAATGAAAGAGGTAATTGGATTCGGTCGTTAGAAAAGTGTAAATTTTATCGTAGAATTGCCGGTGGGTTAAAAGTTATTTATTATAAAAGTATAAAAGCCGGTTCTTGTTTAAGAATGCGGCTTTTTAATTGAAAAATTGGCACCGGCGACAGGACTTGAACCTGCAACAGGCGGTTTTGGAGACCGCTGCTCTAGCCAATTGAGCTACGCCGGCGAGCCAATTATTCATCGTTGCAAGATATCAGATATTTAAGATTTTGTCAATATTTGGTTGACATTATTGTATCAAAGGTATAGTATGATATATCAAGGTGCAAAATAGCAAGTTCCTTAAAATAAAAGGGAGGTAAAATAAAATGGTAGTAAATATCTTCATAAAACAAAGTGTGAGATATTGGTGCCCCTCCTGTGAGAGAACATTTAATAACACAGAAAAAAATGGGGTAGCAGTATGCGACAAATGCGGGAAAAAAAGAGATGATGGACTAAATCAGCTTTCTGAAGATTATTTTCAGTGTGTTGTATGCAAGTGCGAATTTCTTGGAAATGTTTTTAAAAGCGGTCCAGCATGTCCGAACGGATGTAAAATGAAAAAATAGAAAATAAGCCAAAAAGGAGAGATTAAAATGAAAAAGAAGGAAGTTGTATTGTCAGGAATCAGGGCAACCGGAAAGCTACATCTTGGCAATTATCTCGGCGCGATGAAATTTTTTGCCCAGCTTTCCCAAGATGACTCAAAAGAATGTTTTTTCTTTATTGCGAACCTGCATACTCTGACTACTAAAACGGATCCGGATGATATCAAAAGGGATCTGAAGGAAATCGTGCTGGATTATATTTCTATTGGAATAGATCCGAGTATAGCAACTATTTTCGCTCAGTCAAGCGTTCCGGAGACCTGTGAACTTACGTGGCTGCTTGGTTGTCTTACGCCGGTTGCCGACCTGGAAAGGATGCCCCACTTCAAAGACAAAAAAGACAAGAAAGAAGCGTTAGGAGAAATTGTAAATTCCGGACTACTTACTTATCCGGTGCTTATGGCGGCAGACATTCTTGGTCCAAGAGCCAATCTTGTCCCGGTAGGAGAAGACCAGCATCCCCATGTTGAATTAGCCCGTGAATTGGCAAGAAGATTCAACACAATTTATGGGGAAACTTTTCCGATTCCGGAACTCCTTTCTGGTGAAGCAGTCAGGGTTCCCGGGCTGGATGGATCGGGAAAAATGGGAAAAAGCGATTACAATACGATTGACCTTTCTGATTCTCCGGAAACAGTGATAAAAAAAATATCCAAAGCTGTTACTGATCCGGCGAGACAAAGAAGGAATGATCCTGGCGATCCATCAGTTTGCAATATTTATGCCCTGCACATGCTTATCAGTAGCGGACAGGAACTGGCGCAAGTATTGGAAGGATGTAGAACCGCAGACATTGGCTGTATGAATTGCAAAGAAATATTGTCGAAAAATATCGTCAATATTCTTTCGCCTATCCAGCAAAAAAGGGCTGAACTTGTTGATAAGGGATTGGATTTCCCTCTGGAAATATTAAATGATGGAGGAGAACGGGCGCGGAAAATAATCGCGGAAACAGTTGAAGAGGTTAAAGATAAAATGGGAGTGCCCATGTACTAAACAAAAGAGGCCTCTTTGCAAAATTTTGCAAAGAGGCCTTTAATTTTCCTCAACTAATTTTCCCTCCGGTCGCTATGACGTATGTTCCGCAATTTAGCGGTGATCCGGAGAGTTCGGTGTCGATTTTTTTGATGTATTTCCGTACCTCCTCGTTGGGCTGATGATTTCCTTCACCATCACAGTTTTCTGTCAGAATATTCGGCAGAATGGAAGCTAAAGTAGGATAGGTACAAACATCAACCTCAAATTCGGACAATAGTGTTTTCACTTCTTCAACGGTTCGTGATCTGGCATAAAGAAAATAGACATTATTTTCATAGCTAACTGTCAGGCAACGCCGGTCAGGATCGACATAAGCAGAAAGTGTCATTGGCCAGGGGATAAATCCGACTTTATTTAGGAGACTTTCCGCGTTGTAGAAAGAAATAAGAAATTTACCGCTTGGTCTGAGAACCCTCTTGATTTCTGCTATAACTCCTTTTGTATTTTTCAGGTCACTTCCAGTGCCCATATTCATAATAGCCAGCGAAACCGAATTATCAGGTAGATTTATACCGGACTCTATATCTTTGTTTATAAAATCCAAATTACCCAAACCTCTTTCCAGCTTTTTTCGGTTAGCGACAGCTACCATATCCGGACTGATATCATAACCGATTACTTTTTTAAATCGGGAAGCGATGTCGAATGATATTACGCCTGTGGCGCATCCCAGGTCAATAGCCAGTTCCTTGTCTGGAATGCCTTCTGAAATCATGCCATTTAGTGTTTTTCTTTCGAACTTGAAATAAAGTTCAGATCCAAAATGTTCTTTGCCGTATTTTTCTTCATACGATTCGGCGACTGCCGCGGTGAGTTCCAATAGATTCTGTTGTTGATAAGCATATAATGCTTCAGCGTCGCTTTCATTTATGATGCTTTCGTGATTTTTCACCTTTTTAATCATTAACTCATCCTGAACCATGCAGGATTCTGTGATAACCTGATACATAAGGGATGCGGCGAAATTTGAATTGATTTCATTTTCTTCCGCCCATTTTTTCATTCTGTCGATTCTTTTAATTTCAATATCCAGTCTTCTTTTGCTGTACACTTCCCCTTTTGATTCTTTTCTTTTGTTTTCTGCTACCGCGTCTGATAATCCTCCATTTGCCAAACGAACTTTCAATATTTCCATCAAAAACCGGTCAGTTCTCCTGAATCTTTCGTCCAATTTGGTTAAATTTAATTCACCAAGTATCATCGTACACCTCCTGTAATTCTATTAATTTAAACGAACTACCTATCCTTTAATTATTGTACAGAGGTAGTAAAAGTTGTCAATTTTTCTGGCTCTTGACAACTTTTTTGGACTTGCTATAATGTAAGTACCTTGAAAATTATAAAACCTATAACTGGATCCCCGATGTGAATCGGGGGTTGGGTCTAGTTTACTCCGATGTTACATCGGAGAAGGTGATTCTTGCTTTACCCGCGCCGCTGACGGGGCAAGGTGAAAATCCGGCATCCTCCGTAATCATGGGATAATCAATGTCATGTTTCTCGCTTCGCGAATAACATAGAGTTGATGAGTGGAAATTCTGGTCTCGTTCTGCGGGATTTTTTATTTCCAAAAAAAGGTGGTACCACGAAGTTTTTTTAAGACTCTTCGTCCTTTTATGCAATTTTTTATTGCATGCGAGGACGGGGAGTTTTTTGTTTGACTTTCCGGCCAATCTATAATAGATTGGAAAATCAGTTCTTTTAAAAAAGGAGATGGAAATATGAAGAATGAAAGTATGTTTCAGAAAGTAAAAGTTTCTCTAGTATCAGAACTTGGAATTGAACTAGGCGAGATGCTTGTTTTGGGAAATAAATGCAGCCATGTTTTTAAGGCGGTGCAGGGTGGCAACTTTGTTGTGGTCAAACTTGGGATTATTGAATCAGAGAAAATAGAAATAGCCAAAAATAAGGATGGGTATATTGAAATGGAAAGAATTGGAGCGAGTATTCTTATGCCAAATCCATTGCATATATTCGAAATTAATGAAATTCCAATTATTGTTATGCAAGATTGCGGTTTAGATTTCTGGCACGCTGTTAAGATAGATAATGATCCACTTACTCTTTACCAGTCGCTTATTAGCGGACTAGGGCAAGTGTATAGTATTACAAAACGTGATGGGAGAGAAGATTCTATTAATTCTCTAAATAGCGTCAGAGACAGATTAATAAACCAGTATCAGAAGTATTTATTTCCAGTTTTTGGAAATCGTTCAGGAATGATAGATGCATTAAAGAAAATAGATTTCAGGGTGATAGCTTCTGAATCCGTGTGTTTTGCAAGTTTTGATTTTACACCCGAGGATGTTTTTATTACTTCCTCCGGCATAAAATATGTCGATCCATTGCCAGGGCTAATAGGCGTTCCAATTATTGACATGGCTTGTTTCGCAGGAGTCGCTCGTGACGCATACGAACTTCCAGGATCCGTTAAAGGATATGAAATAATTGAAAACTTTGCAATAGAAAAAATTCCAGAAATAATAAGATTGAATAAAGATGTTGCAAAATCAATTTTCTTTCTTGGGCGTTCATTGCAGTGCGCTCTTTCTTCTCGATTCAGAATTGGGAAGGGAGACGGAAGAGATGTTTATTTTTTTGAAATGAGTTGCTATTATTGTAACTCTTTTCTGAATTATTAAATCAAAGGAGGATAAGGAAGTGAAAAATATAAGAGATAAGCTAACGACTTATAAAAGAGATACCTATCTCACAGAGGAGGAAAAGTCGTATGATGATTCATTGTTACCGGTAATTGATTGTGAAGTTGGCTACAGCCCGTTTGGATGTTCCCAAAAGATGCTTGAATTAATCAAAGGATTTGATTTTTCTCAGGTGGCGCGCTATCCGGAAATGTTCTATGCAAAGTTGCTTAAGCCAATAATCATTGAGCGTTTTTCCAAAGCAAATCTGAATCCAGCGAACATTTTTTTCGGTCATGGTAGTTTCAATCTTGCTGAAAGGGTAATTCACAAGTTTATCATGCCGAGATCAATGCTTGGATATGGTCCTCAGTTTAATGAGGTTCCTACTGAAATGGAAGCGGCTGGCGGAGATTATAGACCCATTCCTTTTACTGCTGATTTTCAGTTTCCTCTTCAGGAAATTTTAAGTCAACTGAATGCTGGAAAAGATTCCATGCTGTATCTGGATAATCCAAACAATCCTACTGGTTATCTCATTCCTCTAGAGGATATTGAGCTCATGGTTCAGGATGCTGAAAAGAATGAAATCATCGTTTTAGTTGACGAGGCTTATGGTGATTTTGTTCCGGATGAATGTTCGGCTATCAATCTCATTCGTAAACATTCGAATCTTATGGTGATTCGTTCCTTTTCTAAAGCTCTCGGACTTGCTGCGCAGCGTGTTGGGTATATGGCAATATCTGATGCACTGGCGCCTTATTATGGCAAGGTGGATGTGCCCTTCGAGCCAACATTGATAAGTGCTGTAATGGCCAGCGCGATTTTGGGCGATCATGATTTTATAAATCAGGTCAGAAGATCTAGTCGCACAGCCAAAGAGAAAATTTCTTCAGCTTTCACTTATAAGGGGTTGGATATTTTGCCGACTCATCCTGATGTTTCTATTTTCGTGGTTCACCAGTCTGGAGTAAACCTATTTGCTCAATTTCAAAAAATGGGAATTAAGGTTGAAAATGGCGCAGTCTACAGAAAAACAAACAAAGAAATAAATCACTCATTCATCAGATTACGCGTTCCAAATGAAAAAGATATTGAAGAGGTTGTGAAAAGAATCATAGAAAATAACTTTGATTAGCGGTAAAGGAGCAGAGAGTGATATATCACTCTCTGCTAAACTTACTAGTGAAGGAGGGTGTATGAAATTGGTTGTAAGAAGAATAACAGGCGATGATGATTTTTCTGCTATAGAAAAATTACAAAAGGACATTTGGGGTATTGATGATATAACGACAGTGCCAGCACATATTTTACAGGCTGTCTGTAAATACGATGCTGGTTTTCTGGCGGGAGCTTTTTATGAGAATTCCATTATTGGATTTCTCTTTGCTCTAAATACAAGGGACAGGCAAGTGCAGTACACACATATGATTGGTGTTAATCCCGAATGGCAGAGTGGCAGAAAGGGGATTAATGTTGGGACCACTCTCAATGAATTTCATAAGAGTGAGGCACTTAAACAGGGCATTATGTTTATTGAGTGGACATTCGATCCACTTCATTCCAATAATGCCAACCTTAACTTTCATAAGTTGGGAGTAAAGGTCGTACGCTACGAACCTGACGCATATGGCAAGTCCAGTGAGGTTGGGATATACAGAGGAATGCCGACTGACAGAGTTCTAGTTCGGTGGCCCCTAAAATCTTATCTTCCGACAAATGTCGATATTTGTGACATTGAAAAAATTTCACTAGTTTCCACCCCTGATGAAATTAACGGTTATTCCTTCAGAATGGAAGTTCCCTTTGATATTCAGGTACTTAAAAAGGAAAGCATTGAATCTGCTTGTGCTTTTAGATTGCAAAGCAGAGAAGTGTTTATTGAGGCGTTGAAAATGGGCTACAATGTGAAAGATTTCATCTGTCTCAAAAATGAGAGTAGAAACTGCTACATTTTTTCAAGAGAGTAGATAGGAATACATGTCTTATCCAGCGGCGAACAGGGATAGTAGTAAATCCTATTCTTTAATTATATCCTGCATGTCTAAAGACATGCAGGATATTCAATTGTAATTTATAAATTTATAAGAAACTATTCCAAGCGAATTTAGTAAAAATTTTGGTTCAAATCTATCGCTCATGTGCTATGATATATCATATGAGTCATATCTTGAGTCAAAATGAAAAATTAACTTAAAGTAACGAGCATGATTATTAAAGAAATCGAAATAATATATGTTAAGCTGCCAATGTCAATTGTTTTTGAAACAAGCTTTGGTAAAATAACATATCGTCCGGCACTTATCATAAAAATGGTAGATGAATTGGGTAATGTCGGCCATGGAGAGTCATCACTTTTAGATGTGCCTATTTCTGAAAATGAAACAAGTAAGATTGGCTTGCATGTGTTAAAAGGCAAAATTATTCCAAAAATAATTGGTAAAAATATTAAATCTATTAATCATCTGCATTCTGTATTGGGAGAATATTTCAAAAAATATCCCATTACATCGACGGGGATAGAAAATGCATATTTTAACATTATCTCAATCCGAAAAAAGAAGACGATTAAAAAGTTATTTTGTGGAACAAGACAGAATATTCATATTGGACATAGCATCGGTATACAAAAAAATAAGAAAGATTTATTTTGTGCTATTCAACAGGCGCTAGATGACGGATTTAAAAAAATAAAAATAAAAATAAAGCCCGGATATGATTTAGATATTGTGCAAAGTGTGCGGAAAAATTTCCCCAAGTTAAGTTTTGCTGTTGATGCCAATGAAGCTTATTCTAGAAAAGATATTCCATTATTTAGGGAGATGGATAAGATTGGGTTATTTATGATTGAACAGCCGTTTAAAGAAGAAGATCTTAAGGTTCATGCCAAATTGCAAAGCTTAATCAAAACCCCGATATGTCTTGATGAGAGCATAATAAACATCAAGACAGCGCAAAATGCTATCAAATTAAAAAGCTGTAAAATTGTTAATATAAAACCAGCCCGTGTGGGAGGATACCTAAACGCAATTAAAATACACAATCTTTGCCAGAAACATAATATACCCTGTTGGGTTGGCGGGAGATTAGAAACTGGAGTTGGACAGATATTTAATTTATCACTAGCTTCTATGCATAATTTTTCTTTGCCATCAGAGATAATTCCATCTAATGAATTTCTAAAAGAGGATATTGTTGTAACAAAAATAAATTTCAAAAATGGAGTGGCGAAGATTCCAAAATTGAAGGATGGCAAGATTATTTTGAATGAAAAAGTTATAAATAAATATCTTGTAAGTCGTATAACCTTTATAGCTTGATTTTATATATTAAGAGTTGACATTTTTAATCAAAGAGATATGCTTAAATACAGACTAATGAATAATAGTTTAAATAATAATCAAAAAGGAGAAAGCATCATGGAGCACATTAACAAAAAAAGATTAATTGAAACATTTAAAGAGCTGGCAAGTATTCCTAGTCCTTCAGGGCAGGAAGAAAAAATCGCACAGGTACTGACGGAAAAACTCGAAAAACTTGACTTAGTAGTGCAGAAAGATGCCTATGGTAATCTTGTTGCCAAGTTAGACGGAGAAGGCGAATCAATTATGCTTTGCGCCCACATGGATACTGTGGCCGTAGGTGGGGATGTGATTAATGTCGTGGATGAAGATAAAGGTGAAATAAAAAGCGATGGCACGACCATCTTGGGCGCTGACAATAAGGATTCCATTGCGGCAATTATTGAGATGTTGGCGGTGATTAAGGGCAATAATCTTACTCATCGGCCTGTAGAAATAGTCCTTACTCGTGAAGAAGAGATTATCTCGAAGGGAGCGAAGAATTTGGATTTTTCTCTTGTTTCCGGGAAAGAATGCATTATTTCTGATCAGGCTGAGTCCTACGGTACAATAACATTGAGCGCGCCATATAACTACAAATTCAATATTATAATTTCCGGTAAGCGATGTCATTCAAAAGAACCTGAAAAAGGAGTTGATGTTATTAAGATTTTAGCGCGGGCGATAGAGGTGGAAAATATGCCTCTTGGCAGAATTGATGATAATACGACATCAAACATCGCTTATCAGTACTCTGGTCTCTCGGGAGAAGTAAATGGCGAGGGAGTGACTGTTGCGGATATTATTAGCAAGGGACGCAATAGTATACCTGACCTGGGCGTGGTACATGGAGAAGTGAGGAGTTTAGAGAAATCATCCTTGGAAAGTATATTGAAAGCAATTGAAAATGCTTTTGCGAATGCCGCCGATTATTTTGGTGGCAAGATCAATTTTACCGTTGAGAAACTGGCGGATGGATATGTTTATAACAAAAGCGATCCTTTTGTTCTAATGATTGTTTCGATATTTAAGGAGCAAGGGATAGAGGTAAAATTTTTCCACTCCATTGGCGGATCTGATGCAAACCTTCTTATGGAATATGGGATAAGAGCTATTGTCATAAGTTCGGCACACAGGAATAATCATCAAAAGAGTGAATATCTCATTGTTGATGATCTCGTGAAACTTGCAGACTTCTATATTAAATTGGTTCAATTTTCACCGTAATTGCGATAAAAAACCTAAAACGGATGCCTAATTTTAAGCATCCGTTTTTATTATCTGCCAATAAAAAAATAAAAAATTTTAAACTTATAAAAAAAGAGACATAATTGCTAAAAGTGGAACAAAAATAATAAGGGCAAAAAGTGATTTCTACCCCATTCTATTCGGGGAAAAAGCGTATGATGACATATTTGGATTCAGCGCGGTTAGGGTTGATAAGCTTTAATTGATAAAATTTAATTAAAGTGCTATTTTATTAAATGTAGTCACGCGCCAGTTCTGAATATTATTTTTACAAGAGTGAACGGAACACGCGGAAACGCCTAACGGCTTTGACTACCTAAATTAAACATTCTAACCAATAACTGATGCGGGATGCTCATGTTTGTAGCTTCTCGCTTCACTCAAGACAAACATGGCAAAAAAACGGATTTTTTCAGGAATTCAGCCGAGTGGCAACCTTCATATCGGAAATTATCTCGGTGCCATCAAAAACTGGGTAACCCTTCAGGACGAATATGAGTCCATTTTTTGCGTGGTGGATTTGCACGCCATCACCGTTCCACAGAATCCCGAAGAACTTTCCCGAAAAACGATTGAAATCGCGAAAATTTGCCTCGCGGCCGGAATAGACCCGGAAAAATCAGCGATTTTCATCCAGTCGCATGTTCCCGAACACGCGGAGCTGACCTGGATACTGAACACGATCGCCAAAATTTCCGAACTGGAACGGATGACGCAGTTCAAAGACAAAGCCGGAAAAAACTGGGAAGGCGTGGGAGTCGGACTTTTTGATTATCCGGCTTTGATGGCGGCGGACATATTATTATATGACACGCAAGTCGTTCCGGTGGGCGAAGACCAGGTCCAACATATTGAACTCACGCGGACTTTAGCTAAGAGATTTAATTCTAAATTCGGCGAGACATTTGTTATTCCCGAGCCGTATGTCCGGAAAGAAGGGATGAGAATAATGGGCCTGGACGATCCGGGCAAGAAAATGTCAAAATCCGCTTCCTCGGAATACAATTATATTTCCCTGACCGACGATGAAAACGCGGTGAACAGAAAGATTAAAAAGGCGGTAACCGACTCGGGAAGCGAAATAATTTACAGCGACAGCAAGCCGGCGCTCAAAAATTTAATAAACATCTATTCTTTGTTCGCAAATAAGTCAGTGAAAGAAATCGAGAAAATATATGTAAATAAGGGGTATGCGAAGTTCAAGAATGACTTAGCCAAAGTTATTACTGGATTTCTTGTTCCATTTCAGCGAAAAATGGCTGATTTAAGCGATAAAGTCGTGCTGGGCATACTGAAAAAAGGCGCGGAAAAAGTGAGACCGCTGGCGCAAAAAAAACTGCAGGAAGTGAAGAAAAAAATGGGCTTTGTTTTGTAGATACTGGCGTAAAATTGGATATTTGCTATAATAACTGGGTCTAATTAATTAATAAGTAACCTTAAAAAAGCTATGGCGAAAATGACAAAGTCGCAGACGCTGGCCGCGCTTGCAGAAAAGACCGGCTTGGCGAAAAAGGACGTAGTCGGCCTGATGGACGAGCTGGTCAATCTGGCTTATTCCGAGGTGAAGAAGGTCGGAGAATTCGTTCTTCCCGGATTCGGAAAGCTGGTGAAAGTCAACAGGAAAGCCAGACAAGGCCGCAACCCGGCCACTGGCGAAACCATCCAGATTCCGGCTAAGACCGTGGTGAAGTTCCGCTTGGCTAAAGCGGCCAAAGAAGCGGTTTTGAAATAATATTTCAGAAGGTCTCCAAAAAATCCCCCCATAGCGGCGGGATTTTTTGTTTGGCAATGACTGAACGAAGGGATTTGGCAATTCATTTTTTTTGTTATAAACTGGATTTGCGTTATCTTTGATTAATTTTGCGTATGGAAGTGAAATTCATTTGGTTTGACGGAGCGTTCATTCCCTTTAAAAAAGCGAAAATACATCTGCTTAATCACAGCTTGCATTACGGTTCGGCGGTTTTCGAGGGAATTCGGTGCTATGAGACAGAAAAGGGTCCTGCCGTTTTCCGACTTAAGGATCATGTTAGCCGCTTTTTCCATTCGGCGGAGGTTATGGGAATGAAAATACCGTATAGCAGAAAAAAATTAACCGGAGCGGTAAAAAACCTTATTAATAAAAATAAACTTAAAGAATGTTACATTCGGCCAATTGCTTTTTATGGGGAAAAGATGGGACTCCTTCCGATTGGCGCGCCATTGAGTGTTGCAATCGCGGTCTGGCCATGGGGGAAATATCTGGAGAAGGAAAGCGTGGCGGTGAAAATCTCCCCTTTCCAGCGTATTCATCCAAAATCAAGCGAGATGACAACGAAAATATCAGGGCATTACTATAATTCAATTATAGCGGCACTGGACGCAAAAAAATCGGGTTTTGACGAAGCGCTACTCCTTGACTGGAAAGGAAATATCGCCGAAGGGCCGGGAGAGAACATTTTTTTCATAAAAGAGAAAAAAATTTTTACTCCGCGCGCCGGTTCGATCCTTCCGGGAATTACGCGCGACAGCGTCATTAAAATCGCAAAAAACCTAGGTTTTCAAGTAATTGAAAAAAACATCTGTCCCGGGGAAATCAGGCGTTTTGACGAAGCATTTTTTACCGGAACAGCGGTGGAAGTAAACGCAATCGGAAGGATAAATAAGGTTATTATCAGAAACGGAAAGCCGGGACAAATCACAAATAAAATAAAAGAAAAGTATAATGATGCGATAAGAGGCAAAATCGCAAAGTATAAAAAGTGGCTGGATTATGTGAAAATAAACTGACCCTCAATGGCAATGCCATGAGGGTCTCTAAATTGGGAGATAGCTTATATAACCGGCAATATGTTGGTGACAAAAATATTACTATCAAGCAGATTATTTATAATAATCTGGTCATGAAGGTTAATTTGCCATCTTTCAAAAAACTGTTTTCGTAGAAGTGAATTTTTTTTCTTGAGATTGTTCTTCCACAAATCTAACGAGTAAAGAATATCCCCCGCTCTATGTCTGTTAATTTTGAGGTTGAGTGTTTTCGCTGTTTCAGAAATAAGCTGCAATATTCTGTTGCGGATTATTATTATGGATAGAGTTTCCGCTTTTTTCAGATGCGCATCTTTTTTTTCTGACAGATCTCCGCAAAAATTAACATATTTATTCATATAAATCACCTCCCTTTTATTTGATTGTAAATATTCTAATATGGATTATAATACCTATCATAAATGTATGTCAAATAAGCTCGCAGAATTAAGAAAAAACATAGATATGACTGATAAGAAGATTGTGAGATTAATGTCTCAAAGATTTAAACTGACTAAAAAGGTCGGGATTTACAAGCGGATAAACAGAATTAAACCGTATGATAGAAAAAGAGAGCTTGAAATGATGAAAAAAAGGACGGATTGGGGGAATAGAATGGGATTGGATGAAAATTTTATAAAAAAATTATTCCGGATGATAACCAAAGAGGTGAGGAAAAACCACAAAGAACTAGCGGGAAAAAAATATGGCAAAAAATAAACCAATTATCGGAATCATCGGCGGGACCAGCCAGTTTGGGCAGTGGTTCCGGTTTTTCTTTGAAAAAAACGATTGCCAATGCCTCATTGCCGGCCGGAAAACAGAACTTACCCCCAAAGAACTGGCTAAACGAGCGGATATTGTAATAGTTTCCGTTCCGGTCAGAGAAACATCCAGTGTTATCATGAATATCCGGAATTTATTGAAACCGTCAGCGCTTCTTTGCGATTTTACGTCGGTGAAAGAAGAGCCGATGGAAGAAATGATGAAAAGAAAAAAAGGGGGAGTGCTGGGAATACACCCGCTTTTCGGACCGCTGGTCCCATCAATAGAAGGCCAGGTCATTGTTTTCTGCAAGGGAAAGAATAATAAATGGGTTAGTTATCTGGAAAGATTGTTTAAATCCAATAAGGCAAAAATAAAATACATGAAACCAAAAGAACATGACCGGCAAATGGCAATGATTCAGGCAATGACCCATTTTGTCAACATTACATTTGCCAAAGTGCTTCAAAAGCAGAAGATGGAAACGAAAAATATATTTACCACTCCCGTTTTCCGGCTTCAGGCAATGATTATGGGAAGGATTTTAGGAGCTAATCTTCCGCTCTATGTTGATTTGGAAATTAAAAATAAGTCATTTCCAAAAGTATTAAATGATTTTATGCAGGAAGCGGAACGACTGGCGGGGGAAGTGCTTCGCGGTGAGTCGGAAAAACTGGAAAAAGAATTTATCGACGCGGCTGTGGCGATGAAAAACTTTATTCCCATCGCGCAGAAAAAAACCACCGAAATAATCCATCTGCTGTTTAATCAGCCGATTGAAATAAGAAAGCAGAAAAAAATCACCGCTGTTTCCGGAAAAAATAAAGTAAATGTCGCCTGTCTGGGTCCCGAGGGGACGCATTCGCATCTGGCTTCGCAGGAAATTTTTTCCAAAAAAGCCAATTTTATAATGACACCGACGATCAGAAAAGCGTTTGACAAAGTGAAAAATGGGAAAGCCATCTTTGCGGTAGTTCCGGCGGAAAATTCAATCGCGGGTATCATTCAGGACACAATCGACTGCCTTTTGGATTATCCTCTGAGCGTTGTCGGCTCATACACCAAAAAAATTCACCATTGTCTTTTGGGAAGAACTACCAATACGAGCGCGATTAAAACAATTAAATCGCACGTGCAGCCGCTTAACCAATGCAAGGACTGGATAAGCAAAAATTATCCAGGAGCGGTTCTTTCAACTGAATCCAGTTCTACTGATGCTATTTTTTCATCGACTGATCCCTCCATTGCTTTTATTGCCAATGAGGCGGCGGCAAAAAAATACGGACTGAAAATTCTGGCGAAAAATATCGAGGATTACAAAGAAAATTACACCGAGTTTTATGTTTTAGCCAGAAGCGCGGATCAGGGCATTAGAAAAAAACTGAAGCCGAAACATACCCTGATAATTATAGCGGCCTATGACCGTCCCGGCCTGCTCAGGGACGTGCTTGCTATTTTTGCGGACAAGAAGTTTAATCTAACGAAACTTCATTCGAGAAAAAGCATCGTTAGGGGATGGGATTATTATTTTTTTCTGGAGGTTGAGTGCCTTCCGGATAATTTATTGTTCAAAGCGGCCATCAAAAAAATAAAAAAATATTGTTCAATTGTAAGAGTAGTCGGAGTGACTTAATTTTTGTTTGGCATAGATGACGTTTTATATTAAACTGCGTATATGACAATAATTAAGAAAGGTGAAAAAATATCCGTGAGGGATTTGGAAGAAATGGCGCAAAAAATATTCGGTAATTTGGTAAAAGCGGTAGTTGACATAGAAAGGGAAATAATGGCAGTAGATGCCGACCTGCACGCTGACGAAGAGGCCGTTCTCTTGGAACAAGGTTCAAAACAGCAGGATTTGTGGGGAATTAATCTTTATCCGGAAATTTCAGGCAGTGGCTTTGTCGAGTTTGATTCAATGATAAATCTCCGGCCGTCGCAAAATAATAAAAGCCGTGAAGTGGAAGATCCGGAAATAAAAAAGAAGATATTAAATTTAGTCGATAAATTTGTCATCAGATGAATTATCAGCATAAAAATTTAGCCGGCGGGCGCTGGAATGAGCTTCCTTTTTTCGAACAAATGGCTAATGTGGGAAGCGAAGTGGAAAGAACCATAAAATGGAAAGACAAGAACGCCGAATTTAGCCGGATGGCGTTTGAGAGGGCGCTGGAGCTTTTGGATTTGTCGCTTTCCGACAAAAAAAATATAAAGCGTTTGCGGGAAATTGCCCGAGTCAGAGAGGCGATAGTTGACTATTTTGCCGGCGCCAATGAATACGCGTCCAGCGATGAGTCCTGGCGTAAATATTTTTATGCTTTCAATTACGCCGCCAGATTAGGGCGTTAAAATTAAGATATTTTTATGAAACAATCCCAATTATTCACCAAGACCAAAAAAGAAGCGCCGAAGGACGAAGTGAGCGCCAATGCCCAATTACTTATTCGTGCCGGGTTTATCTTCAAAGAAATGGCGGGCGTATATACAATGTTACCTTTAGGACTCCGAGTTATAAATAAAATTTCAAATATTATCAGGGAAGAGATGGATAAAACTGGCGGCATAGAGGTGCAATCAACGGCTTTGCAAAATCAGGATATTTGGAAAAAAACAAATAGATGGAGCGATGAAGTAGTTGATAGCTGGTTTAAAACTAAGCTGAAAAATGGAACTGAACTCTCGCTCGCCTTTACGCATGAAGAGCCGATGTCAAATATGATGACGAATTTCATAGCATCATACAAAGATCTACCTGTCTATGCTTATGATATAAGGACTGTTTTTCGGAATGAAGCGCGAGCAAAATCAGGCATCGTCCGAGGCAGGGAATTTTTTTGGAAAGCGCTATATTCTTTTTCCAAAGATGAAGCCCAGCACAATGAATATTACGAAAAAGCTAAAATCGCCTACCAGAATGTTTTTGACAGAGTCGGGCTGGGAGAAAAAACTTTTCTGACTTTTGCTTCAGGTGGTTCTTTTTCCAAATATTCCCATGAATTCCAGACGATAAGCGAGGCGGGGGAGGATACGATATATATCGATGAAGAAAAAAAGATAGCCGTCAACAAAGAAGTTTATACGGACAAAGTGTTGCAGGATCTTGGCCTGGACAAAAATAAATTAGTGGAGAAAAAAGCCATTGAAGTGGGAAATATATTTTGCCTGGGCTATAAATTTTCAGAACCGTTAAATTTGAAATATAAGGATGAAAAAGGCGTCTATCAGTTTGTTTTTATGGGATCTTACGGAATAGGAATTTCAAGGCTAATGGGCGCGGTGGTGGAAACGCATAATGACGAAAATGGGATCATCTGGCCAGAATCAGTTGCGCCTTTCGCAATACATCTTATAGTCCTTAGTTTAGAGTCAAAAGTTCGCGGACAAGCTGACGAAATATATGAGGATTTGGAGAAAAAAGGCGTTGAGGTTTTGTACGACGATAGAGATGCCAGCGCCGGGGAAAAATTTGCCGACGCCGATCTCATCGGCATTCCGTACCGCGTGGTGGTCAGCGAAAAATCCCTCGCATCCGGCGGGGTGGAACTCAAAAAAAGAAACGAAAAGGATAGCCGTATAGTAAAAGCCAGCGATATTATAAAATTACTCAAATAATAATTCATATCGAGTTCATATCGATTCATATCGAGGTTCAACCTCGATATTTTTTTTATTAATTTTTTATACGCGGTTTTAAAAATTCGGTGCCTGCGCTTATAGACACATTCGTACGAATGTGCGAATAAGTTTTTTTAAAAGAATGGTTTATAAACTGGAGTATTTCGGATTTCTTCCGGGCGTTTTTTTGTGTGCTATAATTAATCCATGGCGAAAAAAATCATTCAAGTGAAAATAGTGGCGGGAGCCATTGTTGATGATGACAAAATTTTAATAATCCAGCGGAGCGCGGAAGAAAGTTTTTATCCAAATCGTTGGGAATTGCCAAGTGGCAGGCGCGAACTCCTTGAACCGACAGAAAAAGCGGCATTGCGCGAAATTAAAGAAGAGACCGGGCTCGATGTTGAGATAGTGAATATTTTAAATGTTTTTGACTATCAAATTGAAAGAGGGGATGAAATCAGAGATGCCACGCAGATTAGTTTTCTGGCAAAATTAACGGGAAAGCAAAACGTAAAATTAAGTATGGATCACCAAAATTTCGCCTGGATCGGGTTTGATGAGATTAATGATTACAACATTACCAAAGAAACGAAAGAAGTTGTTAAAAAAGCGTTAGAAACTTGTTAAAAGCGCGTTTTTTTGATATTATCTTAATATGTGTTCTTCTTTGGAGAACAGATTTAAATAATTTTAAATAAAAATTTTTATGCCAAAAATTCTCATTGTTGAAGACGATCCGATGATATCGGAAATTTATGAAAAAAAATTCGAACAGGCCGGTTTTGAAGTGACCATCGCCGAAGACGGACGCCAAGTTCTAAAAGAGGTTTCCAAGGATAATTTTGACATTGTCCTTCTGGATATGGTTCTTCCCGAAATGAGCGGACTGGATATCCTCGCGGAGCTCAAAAGCGGAAAATATAGCCGTGAAATGAGGGTTATTATATTCAGCAATTTAAGTGAGGTCAGCGACAAGGAAAAAGCGTTTGAAAAAGGAGCAGACGGATATATCACCAAAACCCAATTTACCCCGTCCGATTTAGTCAAGGAAATCCAAAGAATGCTCGGGGAATTCAATGAACAGAAAAACAACAAGGAAAAAAGGGAAAACGGGAATAACGGGAAAGATGCCTGCAAGAATAAGAATATTTTGCTGATTGAAGATGAAGATGTTTTTGTTGATATGTTTGGGAGCAAGCTCAAAGATGACGGCTATTGCGTTGAGATTGCCAAAAACGGCGCCTGGGGAGTGAAAGCGGCGATGGAAAAGGACTTTGATTTGATAATCATGGATATGGTGATGCCGGCGATGACCGGGGAAGAAATGGTAAAGCGGCTGAAGCTGGAGGATAAAACGAAAAATATTCCCATAATCATGCTTTCGGCCACTTTGGGAGAGGCGGAAATGAAAAAAGTGAAAGATTTGGGAGTGGGAGAGTTTTATGAAAAAACCAGGATTGTTCCCAGCGAACTTTCCAAGAGAGTGAGTGAAATATTAAAATAATCTTTACAAATTACTAATCTGTGCGAATATACGAATTATTCTAAGTCATCCCATTTTTCTTAAATAGAATTTCTGAAAATTACATTAGTATATTCGTATTTATTCGTAATTCGTAAATTATGAAACGAATTCTAATTGCCAAAACCCCGGCACTAATCGGAAAAACGGTAAAGCTTGCCGGGTGGGTCAATACCCGCCGCGATCACGGGAAGCTTATTTTCGTCGATCTCCGCGACCGGAGCGGAATGATTCAGATGGTAATAATCCCTGACAAGAAAGAAGCGTATGAAACGGCAAAAAATATCAGAAGCGAATTTGTGATAGAGATTGAAGGCCGGGTGAAGGAACGGCCGGGCAGCGCGGTCAATGAAAAAATACCGACTGGCGGCGTGGAAATTGAGGTGGAGAAAATGAAAATTCTGGCCGGAACAGTGGGAGAATTGCCGGTTGATATTTCCGAAGACGATCTTAATCTCCATCTGGACACCCTTTTAAATTACCGGGTGCTTACCCTGCGCAATAAAAAAGTCAAGTCCATTTTCCGCGTCTACTCGGAGATTATCCGGTCTTACGCCGAAATAATGAAGAAGGACGGTTTTGTGGAAATTAAAACCCCGAAGATTTTGAGTTCGGCGACTGAAGGAGGCGCGAATTTTTTCAAGATAAAATATTTTGAGAAGGAAGCGTTTTTGGCGCAAAGCCCGCAGTTCTACAAGCAGGCGGGAGTGGGAATTTTTGAGAGGGTTTTTGAAATCGGAACGGTCTTCCGTGCCGAACCGCATTATACCACCCGCCATGTGAATGAGTTTACCGGTTTGGACGCTGAAATGGGATTTATTGAAAGCATGAGAGACGTGATGAGGAAACTGGAAAAAACCGTTTTTTATGTCCTGGAATCGGTGCGGAAAAAATGCGCGAAGGAACTGGAGTTATATAACGCGGAAATTCCTCCTGTGTCCAAAATTCCGCGGCTGAAACTGGCGGACGCGCTGGAAATTCTGGAAAAAAATTACGGGAAAAAGCTGGAAACGATCGATATTGATCCGGAGGGAGAGCGGATGATTGGCGAATGGGCGAAAAAAGAATATAATTCGGATTTTGTTTTTCTGACCCATTATCCGGCGAACATCCGGCCTTTTTACGCGATGCCGAGCAAAGACGCGCGGTTTACGGAGAGCTTTGATCTGCTGTTCCGCGGCGTAGAGATAGCAACCGGAGGGCAGCGGATACATAACTATAGCCAGTTAGTGGAGAATATTAAGAAACACAAACTCAATCCGGACGATTTTGAACACTATCTTGATATTTTCAAATACGGAATGCCGCCGCATGGCGGCTGGGGACTTGGCTCGGAGCGCGTCGTTCAGAAACTGCTTGGTCTCAAAAGCATCAAGGAAGCGGTTTTGTTCCCGAGGGACGTGAAACGGCTGACGCCATAGCTTTGACTGCGGCCTGAAAACAAAATATTTTTATTATTTTTGCTCCACTAAATTTTAAAACAAAAATGAAAAAACACGCTGAAAAATTTGACAAGCGCCATTTAGAAATGTCCAGCTTTGTTTCATTTCTGATGGGTTTTACCCAGGCGGTGACTATTTATATCATGTCGTCGTATTTCAAGGAAGCGGCCGGCACGGAAAATGTGGGCGTTTTCTACGCCCTTTCTTATTTAGTAGTCCTATACATACTTTTAAATTTCCATCAGGTGGTGAGAAAAATCGGAAAGTCCAACGCTTATTATTTCGCGGTGATTGCTAAAATAATAATCGTGACTGTTCTTTCAATAATCAATCCTTCGCTTCCCGGCATCTTTTTGCTGATGCTTTACATAATCGCCGGAGCCATAGAATGGCTGGCTTTGGACATAATCATTGAATCATTTTCCGCTGACGCGGTTTCCGGCAGAGTGCGGGGAGCGCATCTCACCATCCTTAACGCGGGATTTCTTTTCGGACCTTTCGTTTCCACCTATCTTCTGGACAAAATCGGCTTCCAATCGGTATTTATTTTTTCCCTGATATTCAACTGTTTTATTCTGATATTCGCCCTGATCGCGTTCCGCAAAGTAAACCACCGGTTTGAAAAAAAAATGGGCGTGAGAGATCTTCTGCGCAAATCAATGGCGCGCCCGAATGTCATGCGCGTATATTATATTTCTTTTATTTTGGAATTTTTCTTCGCCTTGATGATAATTTACACCCCCATCTATCTTAATGATCTGGGATTTTCCTGGAAGGAAATCGGTTACATTTTTACCGCGATGCTTGTTCCTTTTGTGATCCTGCAGTATCCGGTCGGATTCTTGGCGGATAAAAAATTGGGAGAAAAAGAACTTTTGATATTTTCCGTGATTATCATGGGCATTTCCACCATCGCGGTGTATTTCATAGAAAGCAAAACCGTTGCCGTGTGGGCGATCGCGCTTTTTGCGACCAGAATCGGAGCGGCGATGATTGAGATTCTGCGCGATTCGTATTTTTACAAAAGGATTGACGGCCGCGACGTGGATATGATTGATTTTTTCCGGACCGCCATGCCGACGGCCTATATCGCGGCGACAATATTATCATCAATTTTATTATTCATAATGCCCAGCATAAAACTGGCTTTTATTCTGACCGGAGTGATTGTCTTATCCGCCCTTTATCCGGCGATAAAATTGGCGGATAACAAATGCGAAAAAGAGCTGGAAAAATGTTGATTTTTTTATAAAAACCTTCATTTAAGCCAAAAACAGCCATGGTGCTTGACAAGATGGATTTTTAGGAGTATAATAGAAAATTGCCTCTGAAAATTGGCAATTATGTGAATTTCTTTGACAATTTCAACAATCCCGTTTTACGGGATAAATTTCAATTTTAAAGGAGGGAATGCTCATGAAAGATGAGAATGCCCCAATAATCACGGAAGGACAGAAGTTTGAGATTGCCGGAAGCTTTGTTAGGAACGCTTCTAAAATTCTGGATGGAGTGCCATTTGACATTGCTAAGGAATTTGTTGAAACAGCAGTGCTGGAAGATATATTCAGAGGATCCGTAATTCAGTATTGTAATGTAAGAGACGCAGAATTGAAAAAAATATCGGTAAAGAAAAAGCCCAATCTTTTTTCCAAGATTCTTTCCGCGCAGGAAAGATTTTACAAGGAAGAATTCGGCAAGAAATGCGATTTTGCCGGACTTATTATTCCGGATGCGAAAAAGATATTTGCGTGGTTGATGTGCATGACGGAAAAAGTGGGGATTGAGGAATTGTTAAGTGGCGGAAAAAATCCTCAACCTTCATGGAAATATACGAATAGTCCGCTGGATAAGGTTATTAATTTGGAGTTTGGCAGAGATGGGCACAAGGAGCCCTATATTTTTCGAGCCAAAGCCAATATTGAGGCGGATGGAAACCTTAAAAATATTTCTGCTAACAAAATAGCAGAGATAGGTATTAAGACGATGGGGCTGAAAGAGAGGTTGGCGCTTGGCAGGTTTCTTTACTGGTTCAGGAAGAAAAAAATAATTCTGGATGCAGTAAATTGGACGCTTTCCTCCGGGTCGCGTTTTTCCGATGGCGGTGTGCCGGGTGTGGACGACCTTCCGGACGCTGGCGGGGTGGGTGTCAGCAGGTTTGCCGCTGGCGTTGCCGGTTCTCGTCTGCGTTCCCGCGAGGTAGTTTCCTAATCTGCCGGAGGCGGATAATAAACCTTTTAACTTTTTTCTTTAAATCTTGTAAAGAAGATATGCCCATTTACCGAATACTTTGGTAAGTGGGCTTTTTATATCTCCAAATTTTTTATATAATAAAATTGGCTAATTTTATATCGAGGTTTTATATCGAGTATATCGAGGTTCAACCTCGATATTTTATCATTCTGCTTTGCAATTATAATTTTGAATGCTATAATAAATGAGTAAAAATTAACGCAATTTTTATGCCTATTTCCAAAAAAATCACCGATTATTTGAATAAAAATAAGTACAAATACGAGATAATCGAGCACCGCACGACATATACCGCCTGGGACACGGCGCAGACGGAAAAAGTGAAACCCCAAGAAGTGGCGAAAGCGTTGGTGATGAAGGCGGATAATGATTATCTTGTCGCTTTAGTCCCGTCTAATAAAAATCTGGACAAAAAAGGGCTTTTGAAAGTTATAAACGTATGGAAGAAAAAAAGCGGGGGGAAAGCGTGCAAAAAAATTGATTTTGCCAAAGAGGCCTGGATGAAAAAAAATCTTCCCGGAAAAGTGGGAGCCACTCCGCCATTTGCCGGGCTTATAAATTTAGGCGTTTACATTGATAACGCTCTCAAGAAAAACAAGAAAATATATCTGGGATCGGGAGAATATACGGAGTCCGTAAGAGTTAGCGTTAGCCAATATTTAAAGATAGAAAAGCCGGTAATGGGAAACTTCAGTGTAAAGAAAAATTAATTTATTAACGAGTTCGCGGATTAACGGATTATTTTTAAATTTATTAACTCGTTAACTCGTTAACTGAATAATTTGTATAATATTAAATTAGACCAATTTGAAGGTCCCCTGGATCTTCTTTTGAATTTAATAGAGGAGCAGAAGCTGGATGTGACTCAAGTGAGTTTGGCGAAAGTGGCGGGCCAATATCTTGAATATCTCAAAAAAAAAGACAATATCACTCTGGAAAATCTGGCTGATTTCCTGTCTGTCGCCGCGAAACTTATTTTGATAAAATCCAAAGCGCTGCTTCCCCTTTTGGAATTTTCCGATGAAGAGGAACAGGAAGTGAAAGATCTGGAGCAGAAGATTTTGGAATACAAGAAATTCAAGGACGCGGCAAAAAAACTGAAAAATATTTCCGAAAGGGGAAAAACCTGCTTTTCCCGGGACAGTTTTCTGGAAATTACCCCGATATTTTATCCTCCCGAAAATGTCAACGGGCATGACCTGAAAAAAACTTTTTCCTTTATTTTGAATCAGATCCCGCTGATAGAAAAACTGGAGCAGGAAATGATCAGGGAAGTTATTACCCTGGAAGAAAAAATAAACCATTTGCGGGGAGTCATAAAAGAAAAAATGGAAGCGTCTTTTTCTGAAATTGCTTCCTCGGCGAAGGACAAGATAGATGTCATCATATCCTTTCTGGCGATGCTGGAGCTGGTGAAACAGAGAATAATAGAAGTTGAACAGAGCGGATTGTTTCATGATATAAAAATTAAAAATTTAAGGGATAAAATTTGAAGCAGTTAGTATTAACTAATATTCATCAATATCTCAATATCAATTTGATATTAATAGATATTTGCTTCGCGATATCATGAGATATTAAAATTATCCCAATGCAGGTTTATGGAAATAAACAAATTAAAATCAATAATTGAAAGTTTGCTTTTTGCGAGCGGCGAGCCGGTCAAAATCAGCAAACTTGCAAAAATTTCAGGCGCGGAGAAGCCCGAAGTGGAAAATGCCGTAATGATGCTGTCGGCGGATTATTCGGGAAGCGGCCGCGGTTTCATAATCCTCAAAAAGGGCGAGGAAGTTCAGTTAGCGACCAGCCCGGACAACGCGTCTTTCGTCAAACAGCTGGTGGAAAGCGAGCTTCAGGAATCGCTTTCTCCGGCGTCTCTGGAGGTTTTGTCGGTAGTGGCTTACCGGGGACCGATTACGAGAGCGGATATTGAATCCATCAGAGGCGTAAACTGCAGCTATACTTTGCGCAATCTTTTGATGCGGGGGCTGATAGGAAGAAACGATAACCCGAAAGACGGGCGGGGATATATTTATAATATTTCTTTCGAATTTTTGAAAAAAATCGGAATGGAAGATGTGACAAAACTTCCGGATTACGATAAACTCTCAAAAGACGGGAGAATAGACAGCATTATTTCGGGATAATTTATTATAATTGGATATTCCAGAGTAACAAATGAAACTAGTATTATATATTTTTACCATTTTAGTCGTACCACTGGCTTTTTTTCTATTTTTTGGCAAAGAAGACATTTCTTTCCTAAAAAATAAGAAAGTTGAGGCAGTCAAAGGAACCGAAAATGAAAGCGGGAAGGCCTTAGGTTCTGAAAAATTATCAGTTGAAGGCCTAAGTTCAGAATCCAATCCAGTGATCAGCTTTCAGCCGGTAAAAAAAGAAGGAATATCCGATCTTTCAGTTCCTGACGCCCATTCATCCATAATTTTGGATGTTGATTCCGGAACGATACTTCAATACCAGAACGGGAGGGAAAAAAGGCAAATCGCGTCGCTGACGAAATTGATGACAGCCGTGGTTGTCCTGGAAAATGTCAAGGATCTAAAGGAGGAGGCGACAATAGATGGAGAAGCCGTTTTTTGCGAAGGAACGAAAGTGGGATGCCCGCGGTCGGGCTATTGCGTAAGCAACCGCCTGAAGGTGGGTGAAAAGATGAGCGCTGAAAATCTTCTGAAAGCGATGTTAATGAACAGCGCCAATGACGCGGCTATCGCGCTGGCAAAGCATATTGGCGGTTCAGAAAAAAATTTTGTTGAACTGATGAACAAAAAAGCGTATGAGCTTGGACTTCGCGACTCCAATTTTTGCACCGCGTCCGGATTGGAAATAGATGGCAAGGAAAAAGAATGTTATTCATCCGCTTACGACATCGCGAGAATCGCGGCTTATTCCATGAAATACGATTTAATTTGGGAGATAATGCGCCTTCCGAATAATACAATCATCAGTTCGTCAGACGGAAAATACTCGCACGAAATTATCAATACTGATATAATCATGGAACAAATTCCCGGACGTCTTGGCGGAAAGACCGGCTTTACTCCTCTAGCCGGACATTCGTTACTTATGGCCGCGGCTGATCCCAGCGGAAAACACAAGATTATTTCCGTGGTTCTTGACGATCCCTACCGCTGGCAGGACATCAAAACAATGATAAACTGGGCGTTCGAGGCGTATGAATGGAGATAGTCTTTACGAATTACGAATCTGTACGAATATACGAATGACTCCATTTCATGGTATTTTTTGAGAAGGATTGGAAAATTTATTAAGTATTATTCGTATATTAGTATTTATTAGTAATTCGTAAATTATGCAGTTGGCTCAAATTCAAACAATTCCCGAAGTGGTAAATGTTCTCAAGGTGCTGGTCACGGGAGCGGTGTCTTTTTTTCTTGCTTTCCTCGTTATCCCGCTTTGGACGAAAATTTTATACAAATATAAAATAGGCGTCAAAATCAAATCCAATTCGGTGGATGGCCAAAAGCTTGTTTATGTCAATAAACTTCACGCGGACAAATCAGGGACTCCTACAATGGGAGGAGTAATTATATGGGTCGTGATTCTCATTTTGGCTTTCGCGTCGCATTATCTTTTTCCGTATTTTGCCAAGCGGCTGGACGTTAATTTTATCGCCCGACTTGATTTCCTAAGCCGTTCCCAGGTATGGCTGCCGCTTTTCGCTCTGGTCACTGCCGGTATTTTAGGATTATTTGATGATTTTATGAGCGTTCGGGGTTGGGGAAAAAATAAGGGCGGAGGAATGAAATTCGCGATGCGTTTCTGGTGGCTGATAATTATTTCCGTAGCCGGCGCCTGGTGGTTTTTCGGAAAACTCGGATGGGATATAATTCATATTCCGGCGGTCGGCGATTTTTCCATCGGCTTTTGGTATATTCCCGTTTTTATGCTGGTGATTATTTTTTCCGCGATTTCTTCAAATGAAACGGACGGACTGGACGGGCTTAATGGCGGAGTAATGCTGATGGCTTTTTCATCTTTCGCGGTACTGGCTTTCATTCAAAACAAAATCGATTTGGCGTCGTTCTGCGCGGCGGTTTCAGGGACGCTTCTGGCCTTTCTCTGGTTCAATGTTTATCCGGCAAGATTTTTTATGGGAGACACGGGAGCGATGTCACTGGGAACGACTCTCGGGGTAGTGGCGATGCTCACCAATTCCGCGCTGGTTTTGTTCGTGATTGTCTTCATTTACGTTCTGGAATCGGGAAGCGCGGCTATCCAGCTTTTAAGCAAAAGATTTTTGGGGAGAAAAATATTTCTGGCCGCTCCCATCCACCACCATTTTGAGGCCAAGGGCTGGCCGGAGCCGAAAATCACCATGCGCGCCTGGATTTTTACTCTCGTCACGGCGCTCGTCGGCGTAATAATCGGGATATTGGGAATGGGAAAGTAAAATATTACTAATTACGAATTTTTTACGAATATACGAATAATTTTTTGAACCCATTCGTATATTTGTACTTGATTAGTAATTCGTAAAGATATGAGAAGGATACAAGATGTTGACGCGTATAATAAGTGCATGCTGTTGCGCGTGGATTTCAACGTGGCGGCGGAAAACGGGAAAGCAATGGAGAAATTCAAGATTGAGTCATGCAGGGAAACATTAAAATATTTATTGGATAAAAATGCCAAAGTTGCCCTAATATCGCATCTAGGTCGGCCTAATGGAAGATATGATAAAGAATTTTCTTTTAAAAATATTGTAGGTAGTATTTCAAGTATTTTGAAGATTCCGGTAAAATTCTGTGATGACATCGTCGGAGATAAAGTTAGGGAAGGATTAAATAAGCTGAAGTCGGGCCAAGTTCTGCTTCTGGAAAATGTAAGATTCCATTCTGGAGAAGAAAGCAATGATGAAAATTTTGCCAGGCAGTTGGCGGAAAATTTCGATATTTTTGTAAACGACGCGTTCAGCGTCTGCCACAGAAATCAGGCATCGGTGACGGGAGTGGCGAAAATTTTGCCAGGTCTTGCCGGATTTCGCTTGCAAAAAGAAATTGAAAATCTGGACAAAGTAAAAAATAATCCGGAGCAGCCCGCGGTGGCGATCATCGGCGGGGCAAAAACAGAAACTAAGCTCCCGCTCATCAATAAGTTTAAAGAAGAATATAAATATATTCTGGTGGGCGGTAAAGTGGCTAACGAAGCCCTGGACCAAAAAATAAAATTTTCTTCCCAAGTCGTTCTTCCGGAGGACTTTGAAGAAAGCCAGCTGGATATCGGCCCAAGAACGATAAAAAAATTCACGGAAATTATTTCCACCGCCAAAACGATTGTCTGGAACGGCCCGATGGGAAAATTTGAAGTGCCGCCTTTTGACAAGGGAACCAGGGCGATATTAAGCGCAGTTGTTTCCAGCGGAGCTTTTTCTCTTGTAGGAGGAGGGGAGTCCGTCCAGGTTTTAGAGCAGGAAAATATGATAGACAAAATTTCTTTCGTTTCTACCGGCGGAGGCGCCATGCTGGAATACCTTTCCGGCAATCCTTTACCGGGAATTGATGTCTTGCGGAATTAGTACAGTGGCAGTACACGACCTTCCCAATGTTAAGACGGGAGTTCCATGTCCGCCATCGCGACAAATGCGAGCGTAGTATAGTGGCAGTACACGACCTTCCCAAGGTTGGGGCGTGGGTTCGATTCCCATCGTTCGCTCAGACATAAAGGCAGGCGGGGATTCTGGTATTCCGCTCTCGGATTAGTTAATGAATTAATTAATGGTATAATAAGGTTGATAGTAATTTATTATTTTTATGTCCAAAATCAAATCAATCAAAGGGAGGGAAATTTTGGATTCCCGTGGGAATCCGACGGTGGAAGTTGAAGTTGAATTGGAAAATGGAATAAGAGCTATTGCGGCAGTGCCGAGCGGAGCGTCCACGGGAACTTTTGAAGCGCTGGAACTGCGGGATAATGATCCTAACCGATACGGCGGACAGGGAGTTTTGAACGCGGTTGAGAATATTAACAAAAAAATCCAGGAAGCCATAAAGGGTATGGAAGCCGGAAATCAGGAAAAAATTGACAAGAAAATGATAAAGTCAGACGGAACGGAAAATAAATCCAACCTGGGCGCCAACGCGATACTGGGAGTGTCACTGGCAGTTTGCCGCGCCGCCGCGCTGGATAATAATCTTCCCCTTTACGCTTATATTAAAAAAATATACCAAATACCAAATACTAAATACCAAATACCAATTCCTATGTTTAATGTCATTAATGGAGGCAAGCACAGCGATTCAGGACTCTCCATTCAGGAGTTTATGATAATTCCGATCGGCATTGAAAAATTTTCCGAACAACTTCGCGCCGGCAGTGAGATTTTCCATGCGCTCAAAAAACTGCTGGAAAAAGACGGCTACAGCTCTGGCGTGGGAGACGAAGGCGGGTTTGCCCCTCAACTTGAGAGTAACCCAAAGGCGTTGGAATACATTATTGAAGCGATTAAGGCGGCCGGCTACAAGTCCGGCGTTGAGGTCTGCATCGGTTTGGACGCGGCGGCTAATTCTTTTTATAACCACAATGAAAACCAATACGCGCTGAAGCCGGAGAACGCAATGCTCACTAAGGAAAGTTTAATAAACTTATACCGTGAATGGATTGATAAGTACTCTATAATTTCTATAGAAGACGGACTTCACGAAGACGACTGGGAGGGCTGGCCATTGATGATGCAAAAAATTGCCAAAAAGCCGATGATGGCGAGATTCGACAATTCAGTTCTGGAAAATAATCTGATAATTGGTGACGACTTGCTAGTGACTAACGTAAAGCGGCTTGAAAAAGCGATTGAAAAAGGCGCGTGCAACGCGATTTTGGTAAAAGTGAACCAAATAGGAACGCTTTCGGAAACAATTGAATGCGTAAAACTCGCGAAAAAAAATAAGATGGAAACGATTATTTCCAACCGTTCGGGCGAAACCACTGACGACTTTATCGCCGATTTGGCAGTCGGCGCCGGCGCGGATTTCATCAAATCCGGGTCATTGTCAAGGGGAGAGAGGATTTGCAAGTATAATCGGTTATTGAGGATAGAGAAACAAATAATTTAAAATTATGAATTTTGAATTTCGAGTCAAAATCTAATATTTAATTTTGAAATTTTATAATTTAATAATTAAGATTTCATTCAAAATTAAAAATTAGAAATTAAAAATTTTAAACCAAATTTAATTCACGAGAAATATTAATTCTTCATGACTAAACAAAAAAGTCCCACTATATTGATAATATTAGACGGTTGGGGAATTGCGCCGCCGTCGCGCGGAAACGCTATAACTTTAGCTAAAACGCCGGTGATGGACCGGCTTTATGAAACTTATCCCTTCGTGGCGCTCGGAGCGACTGGCGAAGACGCGGGCCTTGATAAAAACCAGATGAGCGGTTCGGAAGCAGGGCATATGAATATAGGAGCGGGAAGAATCGCGGAACAGGACTCCTACAGGATTACCAGAAAAATAAATGATGGGAGTTTTTTTAGAAATCCAGCTCTGGCAGGCGCCATTGAGCACGTGAAAAAATACAAAGGCAATCTGCATACAATGGGTCTGATGGGTGATTCCGACAGCCCCCACAGCAATCCGGAGCACTTCCGGGCAATTTTGAAACTGGCAAAAGAAAAAGGGATTAAAGAAATTTACTGCCATTTATTTACGGATGGGAGGGATTCTTATCCGCAAAGCGCGCTTACTCATCTTGAATATTTTAAAAAAATTATAAAGGAAGAAAAGATCGGAAAGATTGCGACAATTTGCGGCAGATTTTACGCCATGGACCGGTCTAAAAATTGGGATCGTCTTGCTAAGGCGTATGACGCGATAGTATTTTCAATCGGAGAAAAAGCAAATTCTGCGGAAGAAGCAATTAAGCGGGCTTATGAAAAAAATTTTTCCGATGAATATATTCCGGCAGCCGTGATTTGTGAAAACGAAAAGCCCGTGATGAATCTCGAAAAAAACGACGGCCTTATTTTTTTCAATCTCCGTTCTGATCGGGCGCGGCAATTCACGAAATTATTCTCTTCTGTTAATAAAGAAAGAATAATTACCGATAATATGCCGGTAATAGATAAAATAGAAAATCTTTATTTCGTGGCTATGACTGACTTCGGTCCGGACCTTAGCATTAATACCGCGTTTCAGAGCCATAGTTTGTCTAAGACCTTGCCAATGATTCTTGAAAATCACCGGCAGCTGTATATCGCGGAAATGGAAAAATACGCGCATCTCACTTATTTCTTCAACGGGGGTTATCCGGATTCGGTAGGCGGAGAAGAAAGGATTACCGTACCTTCGCCAAAAGTAGATTCCTACGCGCAAATTCCGGAAATGTCGGCTGGAATAATAGCCAAGAATGTTGTAAAATATATAAAAGAAGGGAGATATGATTTTATTGCCATTAATTTTGCCAATGCCGACATGGTGGGGCACACGGGAAATCTTAAAGCAACGGTTAAAGCGATAGAATTCTTGGACGAGCAAGTTGGAAAAGTGGTTAAAAATGCTTATGTGAAAGGCGGCAATATTATAATAACCGCTGACCACGGAAACGCGGATTGCATGATTGATTTCGCCGGCGGAAAGGAAATGATAAACACTTTCCACAGCAAAAACCTGGTTCCTTTTTTACTGGCAGGGAAAAAATTCAAAAAATCAAAATTGCTGGAAGGAGGCATTTTGGGAAATATCGCGCCGACGATTTTGCAAATTATGGAAGCCGAAAAGCCGAGAGAAATGGAGTGCGATTCGTTATTAAAATAAAAGAATTTAGAAGTTTGAATTTAGAATTCAGAATGGGAATATGGAATATTGAATAAATCCCTACATTCTTTTTTCTTAATTCTTATTCAAAATTCAAAATTCTCAATTCAAAATTCTATGCGAATTATCTGCATCGGGTCAGCGACCAAAGACATATTTTTTCCCACTACAGAAGGGGTGATTATGGAGACCCCCGAGGACTTGACTTCCCAAAGGAAAATTGCTTTTGAATTGGGGGCGAAATTTAAAATTGAAAACCGCTATGAGGCGCCGGGCGGAGTAGCGGCCAATGTCGCTCAAGGACTGGCGCGTTTGGGAATTGAAGTCGGATGTTATTCCAAAATCGGAGATGACAATCTAGGTGACTGGATAAAAAGTGAAATAAAAAAAGAAAATGTGGATGTTGGCCTGATAACCGCGGCAAAAAATTGCGTAAGCGATTTGTCGGCTATTATTGTCGACAGCCGCAGCGGCGAGAGAATAATTTTTTCAAACCAGAAAGCTAACGGAGGACTGGAAATAATGCCCGACAAGATAAAAAATTTCAACTGGATTTTTATCGGTGACTTGCACGGCGAATGGGGAAAGATTTTGGACGATATTTTCAAGGCCGCGGAAGAAAGCCATATCGAAGTCGCGTTCAATCCGAGGCAAAGCAACATTCACGATGACGCAAAGAAAATAATCGAGGCCATAGGAAAATGCGAAATATTACTGGTTAATAAGGACGAGGCGATTGAAATATTGACTTACAACAAACAACTAACAACCGACAACAAAGAAATGAATGATGAGATTTATTTAATTAAAGAATTAAAAAAATTAGGGTCGGCGGCCGTGGCGATTACCGATGGAAAAAGGGGAGCTTGGGCGTATGACGGAAATAAAATTTATTTTTCCAGCTCAACCGAAAATAATCCGGCGGACGCCACAGGCGCGGGCGACGCGTTTTCCAGCGGTTTTCTGGCGGCGCATATCCAAAAGAAAAACATTGAAGAGTCCCTTAAATGGGGAATTGCCAATGGGAGTAATGTGGTAAAATATTACGGAGCGAAGGAGGGATTGCTTTCCGAAGCAGATATTAAGGAAAAAATTAAGAGTATAAGCGTTAAAATTGTCAGTGATGCCAGTTGATACAGATTAATAATATATGTCTTTTTTTTCAAAAATCTTCAAATCAAAAAATTCCGAGCCGCTTTTGGCTTTAGATATCGGCACTGAAGTGGCGAAAGCTCTTGTTTTTCAGGTTGACCAGGAATCAAAAAAATGTGTCGTAAATGGAGTCGGAAGGGCGAGACAGCGCCTGGGCAATATGCAAAGCGGGGCGGTCTCGGACATTAACGGCGTCATTGATACCGCGAGGGAGGCAATAACAGCAGCCACAGGAATGGCAAAAATAAAAAAAATTCGAAAAGCGATAGTGGGAATTGCCGGAGAATTAGTCAAAGGAACAACCACCACTGTGCACTATGAAAGGGCTTATCCGGAATCAAAAATAGAACTGGCAGAGCTTAAAACCATAATCCAAAAGGTCCAGGCAAAGGCGTATGAAAGGATAAAGAAGCAGCTTGCCTGGGAAACATGCCAGAACGAGATAGATATTAATTTGGTGAATGCCGCGATAGTGGATGTGAGGATAGACGGGTATCGCGTGATGAGCCCTCTTGGATTTCAGGGAAGAGAGGTCTCAATAAGCGTCTTTAACGCTTACGCGCCGATGATACATTACGGAGCGCTGAAGACCATCGCCGATGAATTGGATATTGATTTGATAAACATTGCCGCGGAACCATACGCGGTGGCCCGTTCCATCGGAATAGATGAGGACAATCTTGATTTCAGCGCGATATTTATTGACATAGGCGGGGGAACGACTGACATAGCCGTTGTCAGAAACGGGGGCTTGGAAGGAACAAAAATGTTCGCGTTGGGAGGAAGAGCGTTCACGAAACGGCTGGCGTATGAATTGGGAGTTAGTTTTGAAGAAGCAGAAAATTTAAAAATCAAATATTCATTAAATAAATTGCCAAACGATGTAGGCAAAAAAGTTGAAGAAATACTGGATGAAGATTGCTACATTTGGCTTAGCGGCGTTGAAATATCGCTTTCAGAATTTACCGAAAACGATCTTTTGCCTTCAAAGATTCTTCTCTGCGGGGGCGGTTCCGCTCTTCCTGGGATAAAAAAGGCCTTGTCTTCTTCTGAATGGACCAAAAATCTTCAGTTTTCTAAGTCCCCCGAAATTAATTTTCTCCAGCCAAGGGATTTGATCCATATGTTGGATTCCACAGGTGAACTGAAAAATCCCCAAGATGTAACGCCCATGAGCCTTGCTAATCTGGTACTGGAAATGAAAACCGAGGAAAAAACTCTGGCAGGAATTTTACGGAGAGCCGTGCAAAACGTGCAAAATTAACAAACAACCCATAACTAACAACTCACAACTTGCAACATACGAATATGCTAAATAGTTTTGTGGTAAGTTTTAGGTTGTAAGTTGTCAGTTAAAATTATTTATGCATCAGACATTTTATATAGATGTTGACGAAGAAATAACCTCTATTATTAACCGACTCCGCAAGTCACGGGCCAAGGAGAATATTTTTGTGTTGCCAAGAGGCGCGCTTATTCTGCAAAGCATTGTAAATTTAAAATTGTTAAAAAAAGAAACGGAGAAATTAAAAAAACAGCTAATGATAGTTACTCAAGACGCTCAAGGCAGGGGTATTGCGGAAAAAGTCGGAATTTTTACCCAGCCGACCCTGGAAGGGCTTGAAGGCGGAGAGGAAATAAAGGACTCGCTAGTCCCCGTCTTAATCAATAAAGAAAATATTAATATCGCGAAAAAAGATAAAAAAATCCCTAAAAATATCGGCTCGGACAGTTTTTATGAAACGGAATCCCGGGAAGATTATACTGAAACGATTGAGGTTGCAGAACAGGAGAAAAAACCGAAAACGGCTGATAGCGGATCGGAGAAGATTATATTAGAAAATTTCGAAAAAGAAAAAGTCCGTCCCAAGGATGAAAAACAGAAAAGAGGCGTATTTCTGCTTGATATTTTCAGGAAAACACCGCCAGAAAAGCCACTGGCAAAAAAGGACTTTGCCGGCATGCCGGAAGAAAAGGGCTCGCGCCGGAAAAAAATGAAAAAGGACACGGAGGAAATAAAAAGGAGGAACGATAAATGGGAAAAGGAAGTGAGCGATTTATTTGTTGGTAATGATGACAGTAAGAAAGAAATACCCGGGAAGGCCAGCATCAAAGTAGGCCGCAAAGTTAAAAAAACATTGATTTTTTTCGCGTTTTTTTGCGTGGTCGCCATTTCTTCAGTTATTATTTTTTTATTTTTACCCGAAGTGTCCGTAAAGTTAACCGGAATTACAAAGGTTAATAATATGGAATTTGAAGTTAAGGGAGATGTTAACAGAGTGGGTTATGATTATGGCGCAAAATCTATTTCTGCCCGGCTTCTGGAAGGAGAAATAGAAAAAGAAATGAATTTCGCGGCTACGGGAAAGAGCGAAATTTCCGAGCAAAAAGCGCGGGGGAAGATAACTATTTATAATGAATTCAGTTCATCCAGCCAGCCGCTTGTCGCCACGACCCGCTTTGAGACGCCTGACGGGAAAATATTCCGCTTAATTAATGGCGTTGCCATTCCGGGGACTACTTCCGTCGGGGGCGAGATAAAACCGGGAGTAATCGAAACGGAAGTGATCGCCGATAGGGCTGGCGAAGAGTATAATATCAGCCCAGCGACTTTTAAAATACCCGGATTCAAAGGAAGTGCGAAATACGATAAATTCTACGCCAAATCCTCCGCGTCCATGAAAGGAGGCGGCACTGCCGGAAAAGAATTGAAAATTGTTTCGCAAAGCGATATTGATTCGGCCAAAAAAATACTGGAACAAGGGCTGAAGAACGATTTAACGGAGAGTTTTAAAAATAAAATGAAAAAAGAAGAAGTGCTGCTGGAAGAATCAGTAGAAACGGAAATAAAAAGAATATCCTCCCAGGAAGCCGGGGTGGCGGCTGAAAATTTCACGTTGAAAATGGAAATGGGAGCGAAAGCCATTGTTTTTGACGAAAAAAACCTGAAGGCCATTGTTTTGGAAATGGAAAAAAATAAAGGGAATTTTACCGATGATACGCGGTTATTTGATGTTTTTTTGGACTATGGGCATCCCACCGCGAATTTTACTGAAGGAATAATAGAAATAAAGGTTAACGCTAAAGCCGTGTACCACGTGAAAATCGATTCTGAAAAACTGAGAAACGAATTGATTGGCAAAAATCGGGCCGACTGCGAAGATTTAATCCGGAAAAATTATCCGAATATCAAAAATTTCGAAGCACAATTTTCGCCTGATTTCTTCCCGGCCCGTTTCCCGCTTTTTAAGAATAATATCAGGATGCAAGTTGAATATAACAATGAAAATTTATGATTATTCTAGCGGGGTTGACCCGGTAGTAGAATTTGGACAAAATTTTATTTTTTTGCGCAGCAAGTCCAAATTTCACTACCGGGTTGACAAAAATCGCGGACTTATATATCATTGAAACATATAAAAATTTTTTAAATCAGCAAGGGTATTTTTGTTCTGCAGGAATTAGGATAGAAAATGCCGCCCCTTTTCAGCTTATTGGCGACTTATGGGGTTATCAGGCCTCATTTTTTATTTTAAAGTATGTCGGAAAAAGAAATAATAAAAGTTGAAGGAAGAATATTGGAGAATTTGCCAAGCACGACTTTTCGCGTTGAACTGGAAAATAGCCATAATATTCTGGCCCATATTTCGGGAAGAATGAGGGTAAATTATATCCGCCTATTACCCGGCGACAAGGTCCTAGTGGAAATGAGCCCTTATGATCTGACGAAGGGGAGGATAGTGCAGAGGTTATAATCCGAATAAGGATGCGAATTATATCCGAATTAAAATCCGAATGAAATTTTAAAGCATTCGAATAAAATTCGGGAATAATTCGGATGAAAATTAGGATATATGAAAGTGCGAGCATCAGTAAAAAAAATATGCGCGAAGTGCAAGATAGTAAGGCGTAAAAGAAAAATTTACGTTGTTTGTTCTAATCCAAAACACAAGCAGCGCCAAGGATAGCATGCGAAAAGCGCTCGCTCGCACTACGCACTCGCGAAATGCGAACGCGCCCATGCGAATAGTTCGTAGATTCGAATATGATTCGCAGTTTCGCATCGGTATATTATTATGTTAAGAATTGCGGGAGTTAATCTTCCGGACAACAAGCGACTAGAGGTGGGATTAACCTATATTTTTGGAATAGGACGGCCTTCAAGTTTGAAAATTTTGGGAGAACTCGGCATTAGCAAAGATAAAAAAATTAAGGACTTGTCTTCTTCGGAAGAAAGCCAGCTTCGCGATGTGATCGAAAAGAAATACAGAGTTGAGGGAGAACTAAAACATGAAGTAAAGATGAATGTCAAGCGGCTGAAGGAAATCGGATGTTACCGGGGCGTTCGGCACCAAAAAGGACTGCCGGTCAGAGGACAAAGAACCAAAACCAACACGAGAACCGTTAGGGGAAATGTGAGAAAAACAATGGGTAGCGGAAGAAAATCAAGCGCGGAAAAAACGTAATGCTTTACGAATTACGAATATTGTACGAATATACGAATAAGTTAAGCCGTAACTTGCAACTTACAATCCACAACCAATAACTGAAATTTGTAAATTTGTTAAAGATTTGTAATTTGTTGATAATTTTTATGAAAAATAATATAACAACCACATATATTAAAGAAGAAAAAAAGGAAAGCGCGCCGGACCAAAAATCCGAAGGAGTTGGCATTGCGAAAAAAAAGAAAAAAATAAAAAAGCAGATTAGCAAGGGAAGCGCCAATATTCAATGCACTTATAACAATACGATAATAACTGTTTCTGATTTAAATGGTTCGACTTTGGGATGGTCAAGCGCCGGACTTTTGGGCTTCAAAGGGGCTAAAAAGGCCACCCCTTTTGCCGCTACTCAAGTGGCTGCTGATATTTCCGAGAAGGTTAAAAAATATGGGGTAAAGGAGTTGGAGGTTTATATTAAGGGAGTCGGAAGCGGACGCGAAGCGTCGATCAGGTCGCTGGTAAACAACGGATTTGAATTGGTCTTAATTAAAGACGTAACACCCATTCCTCACAACGGATGCCGTCCCAAGAAGCCGAGAAGAGTATAGATACGAATTAAGATGCAAATTACATCCGAATTAAAATCCGAATAATAGACAAAGAAATTCGGATAAAATTCGAATATAATTTGGATTAAAATTAGGATATGGCAAGAATTTTAAATTCAAAATGCAAAAAATGCCGAAGAGCCGGGGAAAAACTTTTTCTCAAGGGGGATCGTTGCTATTCTCCAAAATGCGCCATGATCAGAAAACCCTATCCTCCCGGAATGCACGGCAAGAGATTTTCAAGGGGCCAAAGCGAGTACGGAAAACAATTATCCATGAAACAGAAAATTAAAAGAATTTATGGCATTATGGAAAATCAATTCAGGAAACATTTCAAAGAGGTCAGAAAGAAAAAAGGCGTTTTGGGCGACATGTTTCTTGCCCGCCTCGAGATGCGGCTGGATAATATAATTTATCGGATCGGCTTGAGCGGTTCGAGGTCGCTTGCCAGGCAACTTGTCAATCACGGCAGCATAAAAGTAAACGGAAGAAAAGTTGACATCCCTTCCTATGAAGTCAGGGTTGGCGATGTCATATCCGTCAGTGAAAGCGGAAAGTCAAAAAATTATTTCAAAAATCAACTCCAGATTTTAAAGAATAAAAAAAATTTTCCCTCCTGGATAAATTTTGATAATTCAGCAATGGAAGCGAAAATCAAATCAATTCCAAAAAGAGAAGATACTGACGCCAATGTCGATGCCCAATTAGTAGTGGAGTATTATTCTCGATAATTTAAATAATAAAGCCATACAAGCGCTGTGAATGCATGCGGAATAAAAAAAACGGCGATCGTTCGCAAATTCGCATAAAATTCACAGGTTCGTATCGGAAAAAAAATTATGAAAACCGTATCCTTGCCTCAAAAACCGAGATACAAGAAAACCGGTGAAAATAGCGGTAAATTTGAAATTCTCGGATGCTACCCGGGTTATGGAGCGACTCTTGGCAATACCTTAAGGAGAGTGCTGCTTTCTTCATTGGGAGGTTCGGCGGCCACCTCAGTCAAAATTAAAGGCGTATCCCACGAATTTTCAACGATCCCCGGGGTTATGGAAGATGCCATACAGATTATTCTTAATCTGAAAAAAGTCAGATTCAAGAAATATTCGGAGGAACCGTTGAAAGTGACTCTGAAGCGCAAGGGAGAAGGAAAAGTGACGGCGAAGGACATTGAATGCTCTGCAGACATAGAGGTTGTGAATCCTAACCAGCTGATTGCCACAATAACTGATAAAAAAACGGAGCTGGAAATGGAAATAAAGGTTGAAAACGGGCTTGGATATGTTCCGGTGGAGCAACAGGAAAAAGAAGATAAAGAAATCGGCGCAGTCGCGATTGACGCGGTATTTACGCCAATCCAGAGAGTTAATTTTTTGGTGGAGAATATGCGGGTTGGAAAAAAAACTGATTACGACAAAATAAACCTTGAAATTACAACCGATGGAAGCGTTACGCCTCAGGAAGCGTTTTCCCAAGCGGTAAATATTCTCGTGAATCAATTTTCCGCCATTATTAAAGTTGCGACGGACGAGAAAAGAGAAAAAAAAGAGGCTGAAGTTGTTTCAGAGGAAGAGAAAACAATCCAACAAGAAGTTGATCCGATGGAGACCGAGGTGCCGGAGCTTAAAAATTTATCCACCCGGACCCTGAATGTTCTTAACGCCAATAAAATTAAGAAAATTAAGGACATTATCAAGCTTACTGAAAGTGAAATTTCGGACTTGGAAGGCATGGGAGCGAAAGGAATAAAGGAGATAAAAAAAGCAATCGGCGATTACGGATTGACTCTCAAGCAGGATGCGAATTAAGATACGAATTATTTGAATCATAATTCGAATTTAATTCGGATTAAAATTAAGATATGAAGCATAAAAAAGCAGGAAGAAAATTAAGCAGGATCAGAAAACAACGCCGGGCGCTTTTGAAAACGCTCTTGGGGAGTTTTATATTAAAAGAAAAAATTAATACGACCGAAGCCAAAGCTAAAGAGATAAAGTCCCTGACAGACAGAATAATTAATAAATCAAAAGCGGCTCTGCGAAGCGGCGATTCTTCGCGATCCATGAGAATTTTGAAGAAGCTGATTCCGGAAAAGGCGGCGCAAAAAATAACAGCTGATTTTTTAAAAAGATTTGAAAATAGGAATAGCGGATATACAAGGATAATAAAGCTTAAACAAAGAAGAAGCGATGGAGCAAAGATTGCGGTTATTGAATTCGTGTAACCTTTACGAATTATTGTAAAATTTTAGCGAATAGATAAGAGATAATAAGGGATAAATTGGGAAGATATATGGCGACCCCGCACCAAATTCCGAATAAAGTATCAGATAATTTATGACTTTATTCACGGAATCGCCTCGCCTCGCATTCGCGACGCGAAGCGGGCTGCGGCTTAGCCAGAAATTAATTAAAGTTTTAACCAAGAATTGGTGCGGGGTGCTCATTTTCGTAGCTTCTCGCATAGCTCGAAGACGAAAATGGCAAAAAATTATTATTTAGTTGACGCGAGTGGAAAGATTCTGGGGCGTCTCGCGGTGGAAATTTCGCAAATTATCAGCGGAAGGAATAAAAAAAGCTTCAGTCCGAACATTGACGGGGGTGACTTTTCCGTTGTTATTAACTCGGACAGAATTGTAGTGACCGGAGACAAAAGAAACGGAAAGATATATCATCGGTTCAGCGGCTATCCCAGCGGAATCACTTCCATAAAATTCAAGGATCAAATGAAAAACGACTCAAGAGAAACCATCCGGAAGGCAGTTTATGGAATGTTGCCGAAAAATAAGCTAAGAAAGAAAATGATGAACCGGATGTTGGTCTATAAAGACAACCAATATGACAAAAAGCTGAAAATTATTAATAACAAATCATCAAATAATTAATATTTCGAGTCATTCGGACGCAGATTCGGGTTATTCGAGTCGCTGTAAATAAAACTTATGGTGAAAAAAATTACTAAAAAAGAAGAGTTGGAGAAGGAAACGGAGAAAATAAGCAAAAAAGCGGAATATTTTTACGGCATCGGTAGAAGAAAAACCGCGATTGCAATGGTTAAGTTATTTAAAGCGGATAAGCCCTCTTTTGACGACTGGTCAGCCAATAAAAAACGGATCAGTGAATATTTTCCAGTTTCAAAACTGCAAAACATCATAACTGCTCCATTGGATAAAACCTCTCTGCGGGATAAATTTAAAGCGGAAATAATTTCAAAAGGTGGCGGCAAAAATGGGCAAGCTGAAGCGATCCGGCTGGCAATATCGCGGGCGCTGGTAAAATTTGACGGCGGCCTTAAAAAAATATTAAAAAGCCATGGTTATCTGACCAGGGACGCGAGAAAGGTTGAGAGGAAGAAACCCGGGCTCAAGAAAGCCCGCAGAGCGCCGCAATGGCAAAAGCGGTAGTTTTTGGCGTTTACAAAAGAACTACCCCGCTTTGGCGGGGTTGTTTTTATTTATCTCAAGCCGAAGATTCCTGTTTTTTCGGGGAAGTCAATTGAATAGAGATTTTTGCCATTCCTGTCTTCGCCGATGAAGAATATTTTATTTAATGATGAGTCGGCGATAAAAGCAGAATTATCTTCGTTGGTGTTTAGAATGTCCATAATATTTATGTTATCGCGGTAATCCGCTTCAACTATTTTTATTTTTTTGTCCGTGGAAAACAAAACATGCTCATAATCCTTATGCCACTGGACATTTTCAATTTGGCTTGAAAATCTTAATAATTGGCGCGATTCATTTTCCTCCCTTTTCGGCTGAACATCCCAGTCCCTAAGGAAGTAAAGTGATATTTCAAATTCGGACCAATAAAGCAACTTCTTTCCGTCATCGGAAAATTGGAAACCACCGGCGTTCCCGGATAACTCCTTAAAGTAATCATCCTTTATGCCTTCATTATACACGTATAATAACTTTTTGTTTTTGTTGAAGAACGTTATCCTAGTTTCGTCATAAACGGTTATTTGGAAGTCGGGATTACTCATGTCCAAAGGCGGAGCGGATGAAATTTTTTCGGTATCATTCATCTTTTCCGATTTCATCCGGTAAATAATTCCGTCAGACGGGCGGAATAGGTAAACTTTGGAGCCGGAAATGTCGTAGCTTGCGATGTCTTCCGCCAAGGTCTTCAATTCCTTGCTTTCCGGGTTCAGATTAAAAAGGTTATTTCCAGACAGATAATACAACCAGTTATTTTTTCCTAAATCCCAGCGGACGTTTCTTATGGCATCGGTCCCGGCGATGTCTTTTAGGTTAACTGTTTCATTATTTTCTATATTCGCCAAGAAATAGCGCTTTGTTCCGTCTTTGACGGCTGGAATAATAATTTTGTCGGACTGGGGCGACCATTCAATGTTTTCCTTATCCGGCGCGAGTTTATATTCCAAAGAGGAAAAAACGTCAGTCGCGATTCCGGAACCAATCGCCAGCACTTTGACTAAAAATTCGCCGTCACTTCCGTATTGCGCGATAGCAATCTTTTTCTTGTCGGGAGAAATAAAAAATTTCTCTATCCCGGGGGCGTCATATGATTTTTTTTCAATTTCTTTTTTCGTGAGAATAACGTTCCATAATTCATATGAATTTCCGCTGTGGATGAATATTTTTTTACTCCAGTTGTTGTAGCCAGGCGATTGGATGTCCAGGATATATTCACCCGGCCTTATTCCGTCTATGTGGTATGAACTATTGATAAAATTGATTTTCTTGCTTTTTACCGGTTTGTTGTTCAGTAATATTTCTATATTCTGGGGAACGGATCTTATGGCAATTGATCCGGTATACACAAAAACCCCCTGCCGGAAACTGAATCGGTACCCCTTGGCGTAAAATAACGCCGCGGGGGCGGTTAGGAGAAATAACAGAAATAATCCCCAGAAAAATATTCTTTTGGCGCTTACAGACATCATACTGAAAATATACTATCGCATATTCTTTCCACTGTCTAATCGCGCCAAAAAGCGAAAATTGCATTTTCCACATGCTTTTTTGCGGTATGATTTATAAAATAAAAGAAAGCGACAAAATTATCGCTTTCCAAATCAAGAGTATCCCTCCCGATTCTACTAGTTTTCAATTGGATATTTAAATGTACCGTCAGAATTCTTAGCGTTGGACCATTCGTCCCAGGAGCCGTCGTAATTTCTGACATTGGGATACCCCAGTATGTATTTAAGAACAAAGAAAGGGTTGGAAGATCTGGTGCCGGTCTGGCAATAAACAATAATTTCTTTGTTTTTGGGGATATCTTTATATATTAATTCCAGCTCCTCTTTTGATTTAAGAATCTCATTATCAGGGCTAATTGTTGATTTATACCACTCTATATTTATCGCTCCCGGTATGCGGCCGCCCCGACTTACTCCTTCCAGTATTTTTTGACCGGAATACTCTTCAACGGTGCGCGCGTCTATTATTACTATATTCTGATTATTTAGATTTCTGGACAATTCATCGGCGGTTATTCTTATACTCTCTTGAGGAGCGGACCGATAAGCAGTTGGGATTATCTCCGAAGTTTCTTTGACTAATGATTCTTTACCCATTTTTCTAACCCATTCAGTTATCCCTCCGTTAAGATAGGCGACATTCTCATGCCCGTAATACTTAAAAGTCCAAAGGGCCCTGCCAATATGAGCGCTGGCCGGCACTCCGTAGAGAACTATCAAATCGTCATTGGAAATTCCCGCCTCGCCCATTAGTTTCTCAAATTTTTCTTTGGAAACGACAATGCCGGCCATTCCTGTTTTGGTTTTATCTTCATACCAAGAAGAGCCGCTGTCTAAATAGATGGAGCCCTTTATATGTCCTTGGTCATAAATCTCAACCTTATCTTTGCCAGAACCGACAAAAATGAGGCGGAGATTGGGAATGTCTAAATTAGCAGATAACCAATCCACGCTTACAACCGGATCTATTTTTTCTATTGGCTGAATTAGGGGCGGTTGAGATTTTATTAGCGTTGTTGTCAATAAATATCCTCCGAGTATTATTGCCACGGCTGCAATGATAAGTAAAAAAATTTTTCTTTTGTTCATTTTTTTAGTTTATTTAATTAAAGATATTCCACGACAGGGTTACCAAAATTATACATTAAATATAATAAAAATGCGACAAGTTGTCGGGAAATATACAAGTATTCCCCTATCTCTATTTTATATTATTGGCAAGATATTAGTAAATACTTGTATTAAACCATGCGGAATTTTAAAGATTTTATCTTTTTTTCTTTTTATTGTATAATTATAATATTAATAGTAAAAAGAAGCAAATGATGTTTGGAATGTTTAAAAATAGTATTTTCGGCAAGATTTTCGGATCGTTGGTGTTAACGCTTTTTTTAAGCGGAGCGTTTTTTATTTTTATTTCTTTAAAACAACAGGAGGGCAGGATTACGGAAAATTTAATTAAGAGAAGCGAAACCCTTAGTAAAATCGCCTCAAAGCAAATTGAAAAAGCGTATGATACCGGGGTTTGGCCTTTTGAGACCTTGAAACTTATTATCAGCGAATCAGAAGACATTGTTTTTTTGTGGGTGACAAAACCGGACGGCAGAATTTATTTTTCCGACGATCCTGATGTAATCTCAATGGGCAAAATGATTAAAGAGCCATTTTTAGGGACGGAAGAAACATTAATTCAGGACTGGACATATCCCATGGGCGTTGAGGAAATAAAATTAATTATCCAGCCCCTTGAAATTAGAGATGAAGAAGGAAGGCCTTGGAGTCTTTTGATGGGCGTTTCCCTGCGGTCGGTTGTTTCCGCTGAAAGAGCGGTGATTTTAAGCAGCGTGGTGCTTTTTATTATAACGTTTTTTCTGGCTATTATCATCTCTTTTTTCTTGACAAAAAGAATAACCAGTCCTTTAGAGAGGCTTAGGGAAGGAACAACCATTATTGGAAAAGGGAATCTGGATTACCGAATAGAAATAAAAACCGGCGATGAGCTTGAAAAATTAGCCGGGGCTTTCAATAAGATGACGGAAGACATGGCAAATATCTTAAACAATTTTGATGAAGCTAGAAAAACGGCGGATGAAGAGAAAAATAAAACATTGGCGATAATCACCAGTTTTACTGACGGACTCTTGGTTTTTGACAAAGAAATGTTTGAAAAAGGCAATAAACTTATTTTGATGAACCCCCAAGCCGAAAACATTTTAGAAATTAACAGTAAAGAATTAATAGGCAAGTCTTTCGATGAAATGTTTCCTTTTCCCCAGATTAAACCGCTAATTGACCTTGTTAAAAAAGGTCCACAAAAAATTATTCGCCGGGAGTTGGCAGTTAAAGAAATTCTAACTGTGGAAGTGTCTGTTATGCCTTTAACAAAGAGGGGGAGAAAAATCGGTTTTTTTATTGTTTTGCATGATATTAGCCGGGAAAAAGAGATAGAAAAAATAAAATCGGAATTTGTTTCAACCGCCGCCCATCAATTGCGGACGCCGCTTTCGGCGGTAAAATGGACGCTCCGCATGCTTATTGACGGGGATTTGGGGCTTATGAATCCTGAACAGCGGACATTTTTGATGCAGGGGTATCAAAGCAATGAAAGAATGATCCACTTGGTTAATGATCTTTTGGATGTCGCCCGGATTGAAGAAGGAAGGACTGCTTATGAATTTACTCTAGTGAATTTTGAGGATCTGATTGACGGCGTAATCAGTGAAACCAGCCAGCTTAGCAATAAAAAAAAGATTCATTTTGTTTATGAAAAACTAGAAAATAGGATTCCCGAAATCAAAGCCGATGTGCAAAAAATTCGACTGGTCGTGCAAAACCTTATTGATAACGCGATAAAATATACCCCTTCCGGCGGTAAGGTGACTATTTTCCTAAAAAATGATAATATGAAAGTGGAATTTAAAATAAAGGACTCCGGAATTGGAATACCGGCTTCCGATATTAGCAAGCTTTTTACCAAATTTTACCGCAGTAAAAATGCCATAAGGGCGCAGACCGAAGGATCCGGTCTGGGACTGTTTATCGTGAAGAATATTATCGAGAAACACGGCGGAAGGGTTTGGGTTGAAAGCGAAGAAGGCAAAGGGAGCACGTTTAGTTTCTTTTTGCCGGTTGAACCTTAAGCATAATAATTATTTTAGGACTCACGCGCTTGAAGACATCCGATGTCTTTCAGCCGCTATAGTTGTTAGACACCGGATGTCTAAAAAACCAAACGTATAAGTCCTATAATTAAAAAATATGAGCGCAAAAAAGAAAATTTTAGTTATTGAAGATGAAAAAACCCTTTCTGACGCCATAATCAAGAAATTAAAAGTGGAGGGCTACGAAGTTGATAGCGCCTATGACGGGAGTGAAGGCCTCGAGAAAATGAGAATGTTCAAGCCGGATTTAGTGCTGCTGGACATCTTAATGCCGAAAGTTGATGGTTTTCAGGTAATGGAAACAGTTCATAAGAACGCTGAACTTTCGAAAATTCCGATTATCATAATTTCCAACTCCGGCCAGCCAGTCGAGATAGAAAGAGCGATTAAATTGGGAGTCAAGGACTATTTAGTGAAGGCGGAATTTGATCCCGGCGAGGTCATAGATAAGGTCAAAAATATCATTGGCGGCCCCGATCAAGCGAATGGCGCCGCTTGCGCTAGGGGAAAAAAGAATATTCTCATAGTGGAAGACGACCAACTTCTTCGGAGTTTGTGCAGCCGGAAATTTGTCGATGACGGATTCCATGTTGAAACGGCTGTGGACGCCGAAGACGGGCTGAAAAAAATAGCCAGCCAAAAACCGGATCTCGTGCTTTTGGATTTGGTTCTTCCGGGCATGAACGGATTTGAGACCCTGCAGAAAATTAAATCAAATCCTGATAAAGAAATTTCAGGCATTCCGGTTATCATACTTTCCAATCTCGGCCAGGAAACGGATATTAAGAAAGGCCAGGAACTGGGCGCGGCGGATTATCTCATTAAGGCCTCAACCACGACCAACGAGATCGTGGAAAAAGTAAGAAAAATTTTATGCGCCTGAAAACGACACTCGGCGAAAAATGCCATGGACAAAGAAAGGAAAAAAGTAATTTATGTCGAAGATGAGCCGGACTTAATCGAGCTTTGCAGGATTTCTTTTAATTTTTCCGGATTTGAACTGGAGGGGGTTTTGAACGGAGAAGAAGCGATGGCAGTGGTGAATAAAATTAAAAATAAAGAAATTCAGGCGCCTGACGCTTTTATTCTGGACATTCTTCTTCCCAAAATATCCGGCATTGAAGTACTAAAGGAGATCAGAAAAAATAAGGAACTTGACGGCGTGCCAATCGTGGTTTTTACCAATTACAGCAACGAGGAGTATAAAAATGAAACCAGGAAGCATAAAAACACCAAGTATGTTTTAAAGACCGATATAATCCCCACCCAACTAGCGGATATGATTGAAAAAATGATTGAGAAATCCAAAAATATATTCCGCGACGCGCAGTCAATAACATAAAAATAATGTGGACACAAGAAGGAACGGCAATGGCCGTTCCTTTTAAATTTTTTTCTTATGTGTTAATTTATTTGTGGCGGGGTGTAGTATAATGGTAGTACGCAAGGCTGGGGGTCTTGTAGCCGGGGTTCAATTCCCCGCACCCCGAATGTAATACTTAGGCGGATGTTAATGATAGTATTTATTCAGATATATTTTACTTTAAATAAGCCAATTATAATGGTTATCCACAAGCCGTTTCATCGCGGTCTTTTTTGTGCTATAATTTTGTGCTATAATTAAAACAACCAAGAAAAGAGCGGACTAATCAACTAAAAAATAAAAATATGAAAAACATAAGAAAAATCCCGGTTCTAATTTTTATCGTGGTAGCAATTTTATTTGCTACCGGCATATCTTTTGCTTCCTATTTTTCCAAAATCGTGAAAAAAATCAATCCGGTAGCCGTGGCGGGAGAAGATGAAGGCGAGGAGGATAAAAGTGGTGATGGCGAAGAGGAGAAAGATGAAGATAAAGATAAAGATAAGGATGAGAATGATGAAAAAGACGAGGATAGCAAAAGAATCAAAAATACGACAAAAGTAAAAAATGACGATGACGATGAGGACGAAAATGAAAATAAATTAAAAGATGAGAAAGATGATGATGACATTGATGAAAACGGAGTTGAGGATGATGACGAAAATGAAGTGGTCACAAAAAATACCGTCACTAACGCTGGCGGCACCACAACGGAAACCATAACCAAGACCGAAGAAGATGAGACTAAGGTAACTGTCATTACCAGAGACGCGTCCGGAAAAATACTGGAGATAAAAATCACTGAGACAAAAACAGAAGACGGCAAACAGGAAACGGAGACTAAGGTCTATACTTATGACGCAAGCGGAAAATTAATAAGCAAAAAAATTAACGGAACTGACACTGAAGATGAAAATGAAAATGAGGACATAGACGAAGTTGAACATGGAGGCGAAGCAGTCGCGAAAAATACCGTCACCAATCCTGACGGGACGACCACGGAAACCACGACAATAACCGAAGATGATGAAACGAAAGTGATTGTCATTACCAGGGACGCATCCGGGAGAATATTGGAGAGAAAAGTCACCGAAACGGATCTTGAGGACGGCAAGGAAGAAACGAAAACTACAACCTATACGTATGACGCTAATGGAAATTTGCTGGAGAAAAAAGTGGCAAAAACCGAAACCGAAAATGGCAAGACGGAAACCAAAACCACGACTTATGACATATACGGCAAGAAGTTAAGCGAGATTAAAATAAAAACAGTGGACGGCAAGGTGTTGCAAGTCAAAGTAAAAGAAGGGAGCGAAGTTTTAAAAGTAAAATATAATCAAGAAGAGGAAGAAATGGAGGTTGAAATTGAAAATGATGACGCTGACGACATTGACGAAGTCGAGCCGGAAAAAATAGCTAAAATTAAAATAGAAGGAAAGAATTTCAAAGTTAGCCATATGGGTTATGGGGTTTCAGCCAACTTTCCCATGGAAGTGGATAATGAAACGGGAAAAATTTATGTGGTTACACCGAACGGAAAAGTTGAGCTGAAATCAATGCCGGATGTGATTTTTGCCAAAGCCCGGGCGAAATACGGCATGGATACGGTTGAAAAAATGGAAATCAAGGTAAAAAAGAACAAAGTTGTCTATGAAATTGCCGGACAGAAAGAAGATAGGTTTTTGGGAGTTTTCAAAGTCAAGATTAAGACCACTTTAAATTTCAATCCCGAGACCGGCGGCTATCTAAGCAAAAGTCAATCATTCTGGGGGAGTATTCTGGATTTTTTCAGCGTATAGATTATTAAATTAGGTGGTTGACGCAAAGATGAAAAAAATAACATCAAAAATAATCGGGTTAGTTGTTATTATATCCCTCTCTCTTTATTGCGCGCCCGCGGTTTTTGCCGATGGGGGATTAATAGCGCCGCCTTATCGGACGGTTTATGAGACCGACCAAAAGGCGGTTGTTTTTTATGACGGCGGATATGAAACATTAATACTTTCCATTGCTTTTTCTGGAAATACCAGGGATTTTGCCTGGATTGTGCCTACTCCCACAAAACCGGAAACCGGAAAATCAGTTGATTCGCTGTTTGTCCGGCTGAATGAGATTACTCAACCCCAGGATGTTTATTATCCCCAGTCCGGCGTAGGTCTTTACAACGCGCTGGAAGGAAGCCCGAAAGGAGTCACCGTGGTTGAAACAAAAAAAATTGATTATTACGACATAAGCGTGCTGGAAGCCACTGATGCCGACGCCCTTTATAACTGGCTCAATGACAATGGATACCAATTTCCGCAGGCGGGAAAATATATCACCGATGATTACATCAAAAAGGGCTGGTACTTCACGGCTATAAAAATAAGCCAGGATGATTTGTCCGGTCTGGCGCAGAATCAGCTTCAGTCGGGACACGCGACGCCGCTTCAACTGAAATTCAAAACCGACCGGATCGTATATCCTTTGAAAATATCCTCACTTTCCGGAATAGAAGATAACTCTCCTTCCGGGCAAGTGACCTACATTGACGGATATTCCGGAAAAGGAGTTAAAATTGATTCGGATAAAGTATTGGCGACCGACAATGTGATAAAAAACTTCAATATTGATGACGGGAAAATAAGCTTTTATCTCAAGAAAAGGAATAATGAATCGCTGGGCAATATAATGCGCGTGGAGAAAGCCAAGTCGTATGTGGGACAGCATCTGGGATTTGACATAGCTAATTACAGCCAAAATAAAATTTCGATAAATTACTGGGGAAGGACAAATAATACTAACGCGCAGATTGACTTAGGCAGCGACTTCAAAGAAAATCAATGGCAGAAATATGAGTTTATTTGGTCCAATGCCAATAATAAAATTACCATCAAATTTTATATTGATGGTATTGAAAGGACAGTTGAAAATTCCAGCTGGTCCTCGCCCAATCAGATAAAAAGCAATGAAATAAATGAAAAAGCCAAAATTATTATCGGCGGGTATGATAACTATGCATATAATACCGAGACCCAGGACTATCAGCGCGGCAGGAATTCCGGCGGAGTGGAAATTTTGGAAGTCCCGCCGGCTCCGCCAGTAAAATATTATTCAGGAAGAAGCAATGATTTATTGATAGATGAAATAACGCTTAATGCTAACCAAAAACAGGTTTTTTCCGCGGGGTTTGAAAATAATCTGGAAGCGGGCATCGCGGATAACTTGAAAGACGCGCTCCGGATTTATGCTCAAAATCCGGCGCAGAATAATTATAATATTACCCGACCGCGAAATATGGGAATACTCCTTTATGTTTTCGCTGAAAAAAGGCAGGATTTGACCGGGTTTGATACGCAGTTTGCCGGCTGGATGACCAAAGAAGATGTGGAAAACATCGCCCGCCTTGACGGAAAAGATCCCTGGATTGCGCCTCTGAAAAATAAATATTATCTCACGAGGTTTTATAAAAATATGAATATTTCCGAAATGTCCGAAGACCTCTATCCGCAGGACAGCAAAAACCAGTCGCCGTTCAATTCTCCGACCGGCAGCGAGGGAAGCAGAAAAATCCTTCTAACTCTTTTGATCGCGGCAAGTTTTATATCAGTCATATTTATCAGCTGGATGATTATAAAAAGAGAAAAGAAAAAAGAAGCGTAATTTAATAGTTATAATTCAAGGTTCAACCTTGAGGAGGAACGGGAAAAGGTTGAACCTTTACTAAAATTTGAGTAAAAACTAATTTTGAGAAACTATTTTTAGACAACAAAGTATAAATTATATTATTAATAATTAATTAACAAAAAAATATGCAACAAAACCAATCAGGCAATGTTCTCCCCGGGCCAAATTCACTTCCTCCGTCCGCGCCGGCAAAAAAGAAATTTGATTACTCGGCGCTTAGCGTTTTTTTGGCGCTCATACTTCTAGTCGTTATGATACTTCTGGAAGAGCGGCTGATGTTTGATTTAAACAGATTGGTAAATCCCGTTGTCGATCAGGAATGGACAAAGTTTCAAAATGACAATAAAGCGGGAAGATACGGATATCAATATGAAACGCCTGAAATGCCGGTAAGAAGCGCGGAAATGGCGATGGACGCGGCCGGAGTCGTTTCCAACACCAAAGTTTATTATCCGAGAAGCGATGAAGGGAAATACACTATGTATAAACTTGTGATTCACGCGGCTATCGTGATACCTCTTTTTATTCTTTCTTTCGCGCTTTTCTATTTTAAAAAAGAAAACAAGCAGATAAAGCCGGTACTGGTAAGTTTCATGATTTCGGCTTTCTGGATTATGTTCCATCTTTTGGGAGAGGTAATCGCGTTTGTGATGAACCAATACCGGAACATCGCCATATATATAATTCTCATCCTGCTTACTTTAATATTCGGAGGATTGGCATACTTTGTCCAATCCCGCCATTCAAAAGAAAAAGAAGGCGCGGCGGTTTAAAATTTTATGTATGAGATAAAAGAAATAAAAATCTGGCCGCTGGCGAGAGGTTTGGCCTTGTTCGGTTTTATTTTTTCTATTATTGCGATTGTTATTTTCTTTTTGTTCATGATACTGGCGGGAGAAATTGACATTGATGAAATTTTTTTATTCGTGTTCAAAGAAACAGAGGCCTTGGCGGTAATGCTGGGAATAATTTTGGCAGCCACAGCAGGTTTTGGAGTTGTCGGAGCGCTGTCCGCGCTGATTTATAATTACCTAAGCCAGAAAATTGGGGGAATAAAGCTGGATATTGGATATCTTGAAGACGAAAATAAAAAATAATTTTTTTAAAAACCGCAAAGATATTCAAAGTCTGCTTTTTTGAAGCGGCTTTGTTTTTATAAAAAACAAGTTCTTTCACAAACCCCTTAACAAAGGAGGCAGGGGATGAAAAATTACAGGAAAAGTGGAAATGAAATACTGGCGTACGCGATTATGTCGCCACTGGCTTTGTTAACATTATTTCTTATGGCGAACGCGGCGTATCGTTTTGCCCCCAAGTTCATCTTCGGCTTTTATGAAGTAGCGGCTGAATTTGCCCGGGATATTGTCAGTGTGATAAATTTTCTGGTTAACTAAACTTCAGGAGGAATTGAATTATGAGAGAGACGACTAATTGGTCCAAAAGGTACGTGTCATGGTTATTTTTCCCCATCGTTTTAGTTCTTATTATTGCTTGCTACGCCATCGCGTCGACGATATGTTGCAAGAACTGCTTTCGGGAATGGAAATGGAAGAAAAAAAGAAAAAGTTAAGAGGCCTTTGGAATTCCAAAGGCCTTAACTTATTTTATGGATCTTTTTTTGCCTCCTTTTCTTTTGTTTCCATGACGTATTTTACCAGAAATGGCCAGACGATTGTGGCGTCGCTTTTAATCTCTGCGAATTTTCCCAATGCGTCCATTTTTCTCCAGGACATTCCTTCGGAATAAGTGCATCCGGATAAATGGCCATGATACGGAGGATCGGGACAAATTCGGCAGCCGTAATTAAACATGGCTTTCGGCAAGTCAAGGTTGAGCCGATTATTAATAATCTCAATAAGCGGGGAGACATTTTGTATGTTGTTTCTCGGAACTCCGCCACCAATCGTGAAAATTCCGATTTTTTTCGCTTTCGTTGCCGCTTTAATGAGGTTTTTCGTGTCCAGTTCCATGTCAATCAGGATTTTTGGCTTTCCCTTTATCCCCCGAATTTCATTATGAAGGTAAACATCGTTTCCAATTTCCGAATCGACGAAAGCGGGGATAAAGACCGGAACTTTCATTTCAAAAGCCGACTTGAGGATGCCGCGGCTTTTTGGGTAATTTTCCGCCAGATATTCGCCGATAACTTGATTAATAAAACTGGGCGCAATCGGTTTGCCGGCGTCAATTCCGTCCAAAATATCGCTCATAATCTTTTCCACGCTGTTAAGATTAGTTTCTGGTTCCAGCGTATCTGTCACCCGGTTGATTTTATGCCGCGCCAGAACTGTATCGTCGTATTGCGGATTGTATTTGTAGTGTTTTAATCCGACGTTTTCCACGAATCCATGAGCCATTAGCGCTCCAGTGGTGGCGAAATACTGGATCATATCCATATCAATCATGTCGGAAATAATCAAGCCCATTTTACCCACTGTCATAGCGCCGGAAACAGTGAGAAAAACAGAACAGTCGGGATCGTCAGCCATTTCTTTGAAGACCTGCGCTCCGTGAGACGCGGCGGTAGCGACTCCTCCATATACGCAGATGTTTGCTATGAAATCGGAGATTGTCGTGATTTTATTTTCCAGATTTTGCAAAAGGAAATCATAGAGCGCCGGTACTGCGAATCGCGGGTCGGAAAAAATCACATCCGGATAGTACCCTTCATATTTTAGATGATCGGGACTGGCCAATCCGTAATTGTTGATGTAGACGGCGCGCTCTGGTTTTTGGAAAAGCGCTTCTTCTACTACCTCCGGAAACCGGCCGATTACGACAATATCTTTCCGGTGCGAACTTTGCGAGTAATCATATGAACTTACCGTGCCGGAAAACCATTTTTTTCCGACCATTTTTTTAATAAGTTTGCCGAGAGGAGTGTCTTTTTTTCCATCGTAAACAATGAGCGGCTTTTTTCTGCTGGTAATCATTTGCAGGAGCGTTTTGGAAACGTCGCCCAGCATTCTGGCGCCGAAAGAACAGTGACTCATCGCTTCCACGATGTCGCCAACCGTTTTGCATTTTTTCAAATCCAGCGGTTTTAGTTTTTCGGTAAATAGTTTCATGCAAGTCCTCCTTATCAGTTATGCCAATAATTTATTAGATTTTCAAATAACTTATGTGTCTAACTATAGTATTTTTTAAGTTAAATAATGTCAAGAGTGCGCGATTTTAATGAAAATAAATAGTTTATAAAATAAAAGAATATGTGCGATAATATAGATATGTTTTTAATTTGATAAATGAAAGGAGGTGCGAATATGAAAGGATTTTTGGATTTTATCAGGGAACGGGGAGTGGTCGGATTGGCCGTCGGTTTTATTTTGGGAGGCGCGGTTTCCAAAGTGGTGGCCGCTTTGGTTACCGACATTATTAATCCGGTTATCGGCGTCGTGCTGGGCGCGGCTAAGGGGCTTGACCGAGCTGTTTTGAAAATTGGCGGAGTTGAAATTTTATGGGGTAATTTTGCCGCGGTCCTGATTGATTTCTTGGTTATCGCGCTGGTTGTCTATTTCGGCGTAAAAGGGCTGGGGCTGGACAAATTGGACAAAAAGAAAGAGGCGGCGAAATAATTGTGCTATAATGAAAATGCCAAGGAAAACAGTGAACATACCAGGGTATGTTCAATGGGAAATCGAGGTGAAAAGTTATCCACAGGGCGTATTGCGGAAATTAATGTCAGTGATATAATATCACTATGAAAATATGAAATTTCCTAAGGATTTCATAAATAAAATCATTTGCGGAGACGCAATTAATATAATGAAAAAAATGCCGGACAACTCGGTTGATTTGGTTGTAACTTCGCCTCCGTATAACCTAAAAAATTCTACCGGCAACGGAATGAAAGATGGACGAGGCGGCAAGTGGGCTAATGCAGCTTTGCAGAAAGGATATTCGCATTACGACGATAATATGCCACACGATGAATATGTAAAGTGGCAAAGGGATTGCCTAACTGAAATGATGCGATTAATTCCCGAAGACGGGGCAATTTTTTATAATCATAAATGGCGCGTGCAAGGCGGTTTATTGCAAGATCGCCAAGATATTGTCAACGGTTTTCCAGTTCGTCAAATTATTATTTGGAAACGCGCCGGCGGACTAAATTTCAATGTCAGCTATTTCTTGCCGACTTACGAAGTTATTTATTTAATTGCCAAACCAAAATTTAAACTTGCTCCAAAAGCAAACGCTTACGGCGATATTTGGGAAGTGCCGCAAGAAATGAAAAACGGACATCCCGCTCCCTTTCCTGTAAAACTTATTGACAGAATTATTTCCTCAACAAATGCTAAAGTTATTTTAGATCCTTTTATGGGTTCCGGCACAACGGCGATTTCAGTGATAAATTTTAAAAGGGATTATATTGGGATTGATATTTCACCGGACTATTGCGAGTCAGCAAAAAAAAGAATTAAACAGTATCTATCTCAAACTAAACTATTCTAATATGGCAAAACCAATTATTTACACAAAACCAGTTTTAATAACTAAACTCAAAGAAATTTCTGCAATGGGGTTTGTACCGAGTGCGCGAAAAGGAAATCACGGTGGAATTGGCAATACGCTTGAAGATTTACTCGGAATTAAGGAAAACAATTTACCAATTCCAAATGCGTCTGAATGGGAATTGAAAGCGCAACGGATAAATTCAACTTCGCTTACGACACTTTTTCATATTGAGCCATCTCCTCGTGCTATTTGTTTTGTTCCGCAAGTTTTATTGCCGCTTTACGGCTGGCTCCATCAAGAGGATGGGAAAAAATATCCAAGAGGTGAAATGAGTTTTCGCCAAACAATTCATGGTAATTCAAGAAGCGACCGAGGATTTAAGGTTATTATTGACCGTAAAGAACAGAAAATTATGATATCTTTTGATTCAAAGAGTGTAAATCCAAAACATAAAGAATGGCTCAAACTTGTTAAAAAACGCGTGGGTCTTGGCGAACTTAGTCCGCAACCTTACTGGGGCTTTGATGATTTGGAACACAAGGCCGGGACAAAATTGCTCAATACTTTCTATGCGCAAGCAGAAGTAGAGGTTAGGCGCAAAAAAGAATTTTACCACTATATAAAAGTGATGATGTTGCAGAAATTTAGTTTTGGAGGATTTTTAAAAGCGCTTGAAGAAGGAAAGATTCTGGTGGATTTTGACGCGCGCACCGGACATAATCACGGCACAAAATTTAGAATGAGGCAGGATTGTCTGCCAATGCTTTATAAAAAGACAAAAATAATACTTTAGATCAGAAAATTCTGCGGATTTGGGAGCATGAAATTAAGAAAGATTCCGGGAAAATCACAACGAGAATTATGGAATTATTAAAAAAAGGGAGTTAGTGGCATAATAGTTTTTTTGCAGTTTTTTGGTTTTAGGGCTAGTATTATGTGGTATAATTATACCGGAGTAAAAAATCAGGAACATACCAGATGAACATACCGCGGTATGTTCATCTGGAAAACAAACCTATGGAAAAAAACACGCGTAAAATACTGAAAAACGGAAGAAACAGCTACTATGTCAACATTCCGAAGGAAATAATCAGAAAATATAAATGGTCGGAAAGGATGAAAGTGTCGGTTGAGGATAAAGGAAAAGGAACCGTGGTAATTAAAAATAAACGCAAATAAAAACATGGCTAAATTAATTTTTGACATTGAAACGGTTGGGGAGGATTTTGAAACGTTGGACAAAACGACCCAGGAGGTCTTGACGCGCTGGATAAAAAAGGAATCGGGAAACGACGCGGAATACCGGATTTCTCTGGAGGACTTAAAAAGCGGAATGGGATTTTCTCCCTTGACCGGCCAAATCGTGGCGCTGGGCGTTTTGGACGCGGAAAAAAACAAGGGCGGAGTGTATTTTCAGGCGCCCGGCGAAAAAATTGAAGGACTCGAAGAAGACGGAATAAAATTTGAGCCGATGAATGAAAAAGAAATACTGGAAAAATTCTGGAGCATCGCGGAAAAATACACCGAATTCATTGATTTCAACGGAAAAAGTTTTGACGTTCCTTTTATTATGATCCGGTCGGCTATCCATAAAGTCAGACCGGCTAAAAATCTGATGTCTAACCGATATTTGGGCAGCCAGAAATTCGACGCCAAGCATGTTGATCTTCTGGACGAGCTGACTTATTACGGAGCGGTGCGGAGGAAGGGCGGGCTCCATCTTTGGTGCCGGGCATTCGGAATAAAAAGCCCTAAATCGGAGGGAGTGACCGGCGATGACGTCGGCAGATTATTCAGGGAGAAAAAATTTTTGGACATCGCGCGCTACAATGTCCGGGATCTTTACGCCACAAAAAAACTTTATGAATATTGGGATAAGTATATAAGATTTTAGTATGTCAAAACAGAAATTCGTCAGTCCAGTTTTGATGTGGATTATTGTAATTATTGGAGTATTTGTTTCATTTAGGTTTTTTCCGCAAACCGAAATTTTTCCAAGAAACCCTATCACTTCTTTTTTAATCGTTCCAGCCGGGATTTACTGGCTGTATTTTTTTGTCGGCGCCTTGCGCGTGCACAAGAAAGCGGCTTTAAGCGCGGAAAAGATAGACAAAGTTGTGACCAGCGGGATATATCAGATTGTCCGCCATCCGATTTACTCCGCCGATATTATCCTGGCCTGGGGAATATTTTTCCACTGGCCATACCTGAAAATATTATTGAGTGTTATTTGGCTTACTCTAGTTCTGATATTCTGGATGCGGCTTGAAGAAAAAGCCCTCGCGGAAAAATTCGGAGAAGAATATAGTAATTATAAGAAAAATGTTCCAATGTTTGTTACTAAGTTTTTCAAAAAATGATTTCATGAAAGGAAAATTAAAAATCGGGCTGGTTTTCGGCGGAAAAAGCGGGGAGCACGAAGTGTCGCTGGCTGGCGGCAGGTCAATTTATAACGCCCTTGATAAGGAAAAATATGATATAACGCTGATTGGAATTGATAAAAAAGGATGCTGGCATTTGGGCGATCCGAAAAATATTTGGCTAAATCCGGAGAGCATTAAAACAATAAAATTAAACGCAAACACTCCGAAAATTACGGCTATAAGTAAAAACGGAAAAGTAAAATTAATGAATTTGAAGGATGGGAAGTTATTCGCGGATATTGATATTTTTTTTCCTAAAACATCGGGCACTTTCGGCGAAGACGGATGTTTGCAGGGATTTTTTGAATTACTGGGAGCGGCCTATGTCGGTTCGGGGGTCTTGGGCTCGGCGGTCGGGATGGACAAAGATCTGATGAAAAGGGTTTTGCGGCACGCGGGAATCCGCGTCGCCAAATTTTATATTCTTCGCCGGAAGGATCTGAACGGGGAAAATCTGTCGCTTATCGCGAAGGATTTGAAATTTCCCATTTTCGCAAAGCCGTGCAATTTAGGTTCGTCGGTGGGAATTTCCAAGCCCAAAAATATTAAGGAGCTCAATAAAGCGGTTAAAATGGCTTTTCAGTATGATAATAAAATAATTTTAGAAGAAGCGATTAAAGGACGAGAAATTGAGTGCGCGATTTTAGGAAATGAGAAACCAATTGCTTCAGTGCCGGGCGAGATAAAATTAAAAGAAGGGCATTTTTATTCCTATCACGCCAAATACATAAATGAAGAAATAGCCGCGCCGACTCCGCGCGCCGACCTGCCGGTAAAAACAATTAAAAAAATCCAGGAAACGGCCATCAGGGTCTTCAAAGTTTTGAATTGCGAAGGAATGGGACGGGTGGATTTCTTTCTGACGGAATCGGGAAAACTTTATGTCAACGAAATAAACACATTGCCGGGATTCACCAGCGTAAGCATGTATCCGAAAATGTTTGAAGCGTCCGGTATTCCCTATCCGGAACTTTTGGACAAATTGATCCATCTGGGGATGGAAAGAAAAAAACGGGACGATAAATTAAAAAGGGACTACAACACATAAGAAACTTTTGTCAATATTGCGGATGGAGTAAAAGATTGCTAATCTTTAAGCAAGTTTTTAGTTGTCTTAACAAAAGAATAAATCAATATAAATTCGGAAAGGAAAGGTGAAAAATGAAGGAGGATGATGATAATAATAACCAGCATGAAGGCCAATCTAAACCCACGGCGCATAGGTGGCTGGGTTTTGCCGCTTGTAATTTTTCAATGTTAGAATGCCAAACGTGCGGTATTATAGTTAAAACAGAAGATGCTCTTGACGGCAAATATCCTGTTTGCCCAAAACCACATCCCAAGGGGTGTAATCTTTATAAGTTTAAATCAATCCGTAAGGAAGCAAGCTAAAACTTTAAACCTCGCAGAGGCGGGGAGAAAAATGGAGGTGTTTATGGGGTAGCAGTGCTTAATTTATTCGGTTTTTGTCCGGGAGGGAGAGAAATTACCGCCTGGATTGACAACGAAGAAAAATGCGGCGAAGCAAAAAACTGCGCCGTGGAATGTGAATTTAAAAAATTAAAAAAGGACTAGGGAGGAAGAAAATGGAAACGAAACATAATTTTGTGGAATTAGCGGAAGTGCAGAGGGAGCAAGAAACGCTTTATTGCGCGGGTTTAGATCCGCACTCAATGGGAAATCCGGAGAAAAATAAAGCCGTTTATGGAAGTATAAATTGTAGACCAGATTTAGTGGATTCATATTTTGAATTAGCGAGGCAGGCAAGTTTTTGCGGAATCGGATTGCAGATGGATGATAGATTAGGTTTTGCGACAGTCATGGCTCAAATAGAAAGTTATTTACTTAATGTCATTGATATACTGGTCGAGAAATGCAATATTCGGGTGTTCAAACCGCAGTATGGATTTTATGAGCAGTTTGGTTTTATGGGCAGTTTTTTACTGATGCAAGTAAGAAACTATATCAAGCACCTTGAGCATAAAGAAGGCATACGCTTGATATGTATTCTAGATTGCAAGCGCGGAGATATTGATACGACACAGGCAGCATATTTTCAGGGACTGATTGGTAATCTGTACACAGATTGGGGCATAAATTACGCCCCTTACGATTTTGACATCATCAATGTCACGCCCTATATGGGTTCGGATGTTATGGTATTAAATAATGGCAAGGGTCAGCCCGGTCTGGGACTGAAACTGATGAGACAGGGCAAGGGAATAATCGGAGTCAATAAGACCTCCAATCCGTCCGGTCCGGAATATCAGGAATTGCGCGCGCAAGAAAGAGAAGGGAAAACAATACAGATGTGTCATGTCGAGGACTTGTATGAAATAACTAAATATCACGGCCTTGAATATGATGAACTTTCAGCCATTGGGCTAGTCGTCGGTTCAACTCATCCCTGTGACGGAAGCATAAGAAAAGCATTTCCTTCAACAACATTGCTGGTGCCAGGTTTCGGAGCGCAAGGCGGAAAATTCTCTTTGATTATGCCTGAACTTATCAGAGAGGGAAAATGGGATGGGCAGGGCGCGATTTTTTCTTCTTCCCGCGGAACATTGTATCCGTTTGAAAAAAAATACGGTGGCAGCGGAGAAGTGAAAAATTTGGAAAGCGATTTAGTAAAAGCTATCCAGATATTCAGAGAAAAAGAAGAGGAGGCATACTCCCAGCCGGAAGTAATTGACGCGGGAATAATTTATCCGTTCAAGAAGTAAAAATAAACCAACGGCGGCGGAGGGGTTAGAAACTTAACTCCAACGCCGCCGGAATTTTTTGGAAGGAGGGAAAGATAAAATGATAGCGACAAAAGAAGATCTATTAAATCTAAGTCCTTTAGGGGTTAAAGGCACTCTCATATCAGAAGAAGAAATCATGCGCTGGTTCGGGCTACTTGACGCATCATGGGTTCATAGCGGCAATCCTAAAGATCCTCATGCGGAATTAACTTCAGGATATTGCAGTAATGGATTCTTTGACTGTTTGAGAGTGTTGAAATATGTGAAACTTTCACATATTCTCGCGCATCAGTTGAAACTAAGATTGGAAACGGCTATGGGAAAAAGCGAACTTTTAAAAATAAAATATACTATAGGTTCGCCAATGGCCGCGATAACTTTTGCTCATGACGTTGCATGGGAAGCAGAAATTCCGGAGAATATGTTTCTGGAAAAAGATCCCGCAAATCCAAAAAAAATGTTGTGGAAACGTATCGCAATACCGGAAGGGTATCCCGTGCTTCAGATTGAAGAACTGATAACTACGTCTCACACGACCAATGAAGTAGAAAGAGCCATGAGAGAAGGAAATCCGTGTCCCATTAATTTTGTTCCCTATATAGGAGCTATCGTGCACCGTCCGCCTAAGATGGTGGGTGGCTATGGTGGGAGAGAGGTTATCGCTCTTATATCCAAAGAAGTATGGGCGGTCCCGCCGGAAGAATGTCCTTTATGCAAACAGGGTTCAAAAAAATTACGTCCCAAGACAAACTGGAAGGAGTTGACAGGGAAAAATTAAAAAAAGAAAATTCAATAATAAAAAAAGGAGCCGATTAACATCCGCTCCTTTTAAAATTTTCCAAAATTTATCGCTAAATATAAATAATACATACATATAGCGTCGGCCGACAACTTATGTAGGAGTCAATAATGATTTTTCATAAGCGCGTCCGTAAGTGCGGATTTTTTGATACAGTTCTTTTTTTCCGCATGTGCGGAAAAAGAGAACTCGCTGGAAAAAATATTAATAAAAGAAAGTAAAAACATTCGTTTTTTTAAAAACTATAAATATATACTGATGTATATACAAAAAAATCCCGCGAGAGGATTTTTTTTTATAAAGCTTTGTATGATTAGATCCCTCGACTGCGCTCGGGACGACAGCCTAAATAAATTTAGGCTGTCGTTTTTGAACGGGTCTTGATGCACCGGGCGCAGATTTTCACTTTCTTTCCGCCGATTTTTTTAACCTGAAGGTTAAGATTGAATTTTCTCCGAGTGGCGATGTTGGAATGAGACCGCCGATTGCCCGATCTGGGACCGCGGCCGCAAATTTCACAGAACTTACTCATAAGAAATTTAACTAACGACCCACAACTAACCAATAAATGGCAACAATGAAAATCTTAGTATTTTTTTGGTTGTCTGTTGTAAGTTGTCGGTTGTAGGTTCGGTTATTGATTTATTACAAAATTCAGGTTATCATATAAATAAATTTTTAGCAAGCTTTATGGCAGAAATCGTATTAATATTTTTCTATCTGGTAATACTTTTGTATTCCATAATTATCCACGAGGTCTCTCATGGCTATGTCGCGCTGTGGCTGGGGGACGCGACCGCCAAATTTTCCGACCGGCTGAACTTTAATCCGAGAAAGCACATTGATCCCTGGGGTTCGATTCTAGTTCCGCTGCTAATGCTGCTGGCGACGGGATTTCGCTATGCTTTCGGCTGGGCGAAGCCAGTTCCCTATAATCCGTATAATCTCAAAAACCAGAAATGGGGGCCGGCGCTTGTCGGACTGGCAGGACCCGGGGTTAATATTATAATAGCTTTTGTTTTTGCCATGGCGGCCCGGCTTATCAGTCTCCCGGCGCAGCTTAAATTTGACATAGTCAGCAACTTCAGTAACTGGGGCGCCATTTCCGCTGTCATTGCCCGTTCTTTTTCCGCGATATTCTTCGAGCTTTTTGTGATAATTGTATTTTGGAATACCATCCTCGCCTTTTTCAATCTGATTCCCATACCTCCTCTTGACGGGTCAAAACTGATGTATCTGATTTTGCCGCTGAAAATGGAAACGAAAATTCTTTTAGAGCAGTTTGGATTTATATTTCTGATTATTTTCATTGTATTTTTTTCAGCGCCGCTGGGAAATCTATTGAATTATTTTCTGAATATTTTCTTTTCAATAGCGTTGGGGTAATTTTCCTTTGGGTTGACCCCGCCCCAGTTTCAAATGAAACCCGCATCTGGTAAAAGATTATTTCGCGGACACGCCTCGCCTCGATTCGAGTCGAAGCGGGCTTCGGCTGAAATTGAAGGGATTATAAGCTTTACTAAAAACTGGAGCGGGGTTGACATTTTTTTCAAATTTATATATTATTATTTTGCTAGGAAACTGGCGGTTTTTATTTAGTTAAAATTTGAAACATAAGATTTATCCAGCACCAAATTCCGAATGAAATTATTTGAAAGGAAAATTGGATGCGCGGAAACGCCTAACGGCTCTAGTAGTATTTAGAATTAACATTTTTACCAAGAATTGGTGCGGGATGCTCATTTTTGTAGCCACTCGCTCCGCTCGCGGACAAAAATGGCATGCCGACAATAAACCAATTAGTAAAAAAAAGAAGAACGAGTTTAAAAAAGAAATCCAAGTCGCCTGCTTTGGGAAATGTTTTTAATACTTTACAAAACCGTTCCGTCAAAACCCCAGGGTCTTTTAAGAGGGGAGTATGCATAAAAGTCGGGACAATGACTCCCAGGAAGCCAAACTCGGCGCTTCGGAAATTCGCCAGAGTCCGCCTCACTAACAAAATGGAAGTGACGGCCTATATTCCCGGAATCGGACATAATTTACAGGAGCATTCAATAGTGGTTATCCGCGGGGGAAAAGTAAAGGACTTGCCCGGAGTGCGATACCATGTTGTCCGGGGAGTGCTGGATACCGCCGGCGTCGAAGGAAGGAAAAGAGGGAGAAGCGTGTATGGGGCGAAGAGGCCGAAGGAGAAAGCGGAATAATGATACGAATTAGGATGCGAATTAAATCCGAATTACATACGAATTATGTATTCTTAAAACAAAAGATTCGAATAAAATTCGGATATAATTTGGATTAAAATTAGGATATGTCTCGTAGAAAAAGAAAATATATAAAACACTGGCAGCCCGATCCGCGATATAATAATATTCTCGTGGGGCGTTTTATCAGTTCCATAATGCAGAGAGGAAAAAGGAGTGTGGCGGAAAAAATTATATATGACTCTTTTGACATTATCCATGAAAGGACAAAAAAAGGAGGGCTGAATATTTTTGAGCAGGCGATAAAGAACGTATCGCCTCTTTTGGAACTGAAATCAAGAAGAATCGGAGGGGCCAACTATCAAGTTCCCATCCAGGTAGTCGGAGAAAGGCGCCAGACCTTGGCGATCCGATGGATTCTGGCGGCCTGCCGGAGCCGGAAAGGGAAAAAAATGGCGGAAAAACTGGCCGATGAATTTAGTGACGCTTCAAACAAGACCGGAACGGCGATGAAAAAGCGGGAAGACACCCACCGGATGGCGGAAGCCAATCGGGCGTTCGCGCACTTTGCGTAGTATTTACGAATTACTAATCACTTACTAATATACGAATATGAAAATTCGTAGAATTAGTATATTCGTACTTGATTCGTAATTAGTAAAGAGAAATATTTATGCCAAGAACCACGACGATAGAAAAATTACGCAATATCGGGATTATCGCCCACATTGACGCCGGCAAGACCACCACTACCGAGCGCGTTTTATATTACACGGGAATCACTCATAAAATCGGGGAAGTGCACGAAGGAGAAGCGGTGATGGACTGGATGGCGCAGGAACGGGAAAGAGGAATCACCATTACCAGCGCCGCCACGACTTGCTACTGGAAAGATCATCAGATAAACATCATTGATACGCCCGGGCACGTGGATTTTACCGTAGAAGTGGAAAGATCGCTTCGCGTTCTTGATGGCGGCGTAATTGTTTTTGACGGGAAAGAAGGCGTGGAACCCCAATCGGAAACGGTTTGGCGGCAGGCTGACAAGTATCATGTTCCGCGGATCTGCTTTATCAATAAAATCGACAAAGAAGGAGCGAGTTTTGAAAATTCAGTTACATCCATTTGGAACCGGCTCACGCCCAACGCGGTTGCGGTCCAGATCCCGGTAGGAGAAAGAAACGAATTTTCGGGAGTAATCGATTTGATGAAAATGAAATATTACACCTTTGAAGGAGAAAAGGGAGAAAAAGTTATTGAGAATGAAATTCCGGAAAATATGTCCGGCAAAGTGAAGGACTGGCGCGAAACAATGTCTGAAAAAATCGCGGAGACCGACGATAAACTGACCGAAAAATTTTTGAAAGGCGAAAAAATAAGCGTGGAGGAATTAAAATCGGCCCTAAGAAAAGCTGTTATCATGAACCGCCTCTATCCAGTTTTGACAGGAACGGCTCTTCGGAACAAAGGAGTTCAGCTTGTTTTGGACGCGGTAGTTGATTATCTTCCGTCTCCATTTGATATTCCTCCGGTAAAAGGTATTGATCCGGAAACCAACAGGGAAATTGAAAGGAAAGCCGATGATAATGAACCATTTTCCGCGCTGGCTTTTAAGGTCGCGACTGATCCTTTCGTGGGGCAACTTACTTTTTTCCGGGTTTATTCCGGAAAGATAAAAGCCGGTTCGTATGTCCTGAATTCCACCAAAGACAACAGGGAAAGAATCGGGAGAATTTTGCGCATGCATGCCAATCACCGCGAAGAAATTCAGGAACTGTATTCCGGCGGGATTGGAGCGCTGGTCGGACTGAAAAATACGACTACCGGCGATACGCTTTGCGATCCGGAACATCCGGTAATTCTTGAATCAATAATATTTCCCGAGCCGGTAATTGACATCGCCATTGAGCCGAAAACCAAAGCCGACCAGGAAAAAATGGGAATTGCTCTCAAAAAATTGGCCGAAGAAGACCCGACGTTCCGCATCAGAAGTGACGAGGAAACAGGGCAAACCATAATCTCCGGAATGGGGGAATTGCATCTGGATATTATCGTTGACCGGATGAAGAGGGAATTTAAGGTTGAAGCTAATGTCGGAGCGCCCCAGGTTGCTTATAGGGAAACAGTGAAAGCAAAAGCCGAAGCGGAAGGAAAGTATATCCGCCAATCAGGAGGGCGCGGCCAATATGGCCATTGCTGGCTGCGAATTGAACCGCAGGAAGCGGGCAAGGGATTTGAATTTGAAAATGAAATAAAAGGAGGAATTATTCCCCAGGAATATATCGCGCCGATTGAAAAAGGAGTAAAAGAAGCAATGGATAATGGGGTCTTGGCCGGCTATCCTTTAGTGGATATCAAAGTTGCCGTTTATGACGGATCATTCCATGAAGTTGACTCATCGGAAGCGGCCTTTAAAATTGCCGGATCAATGGCGTTTCAGGAGGCAGTCAGGCGCGCCAGCCCCGTAATTTTGGAACCGATAATGAGAGTCGTCGTAATCACTCCCGAACAATTTATGGGAGATGTCGTCGGGGATTTGAATTCAAGGCGGGGCATCATAAAAGAAATTAACGACCGCGGAGAAGGAAACGCTCGAGTCAAAGAAATTGAAGCGGAAGTTCCGTTAGCTTCAATGTTTAGTTATGCTACGCAAATGCGGTCTATGACCCAGGGGAGAGCCAGTTACACGATGGAATTCGGTCATTACGCCGAAGTGCCAAGAAATATCGCGGAAGAGATTATTGGGAAAAAGTAAATTTTTCTTATACTTTTACACTTTAATAATTGACCAGCAAAACCTGTTTTTTTAACAGGTTTTTGTTTTTAACAAACGGTTTTTAGTAAGCGGTATATTTATAAATTATACTAGTTTATATACCGTACTACTTTTCCTAGCGTACGCTAGGAAAAGTAGTACGGTATTTTTAGTATTGGATTATTTTATCTTGAAGAATGATTTTATTTTCTGATCGTTTTCAATACTGTTAACTTCCATTATAGTCATTTCATCGCTGGTTAGTCCAAAAAATGAACGCAGAATTGCTATTTCTTTTTTAAATTCATAAGGGCATACCCAGACGCTTTTTTGAATTTGGTAAAAGCCCAATTCTTTTAATTTTCCTCGAAGCGCTTCGCGCTTGCTTCTTTGTTTTTCTTTAATATCAAAAATCAAAACTCTCCATTTTTTGTCCCAGTGCCAGGGCTTTTTTATTTTTAAATCATCAATTTGATATTTACCCGCCCATTTTCTGCCTTCAGGAGTCAAAGAAATATAAATCTGTTTTCCATGGTATTCCATTTTTACGTATCCTTGTTTTTTGAGTTTATAAAAAGCGTTATAAAATTTTTTCTTTTCAAATTCTTTTTGTTTCTTTTTATATTTGGCGTATTTGATAAGAGCCGGAATAAGGCGAGTGGCGAAATAGGGAGATGTTGAAACTATCGCGATCCCTCCAGCCATAAGCAGACCTTTTAAGATTGTCTTAGTGATTTCTCTTTTATTTTTCATTTATTTGAGTAATTTTTTGTATTTACGCAGTAAACTATTCCAAATCCAGTATACTGCTTTATTTTAGCGTACGCAAAATAAAGCAGTATGAGATTTTTAGATAAAAAAGTTTGTAATATGAAATTTAATTGCGTTTTTTTAAATTATTTTTATTATATTGGTTATTTTAGGTGTACTACTTTTTATAGCGTACGCTATAAAAAGTAGTACAAAATTTTCCGAAAAATTTTCCGCGCGGAGTTTTGTATTAGTCATTCTTTGTTAAATGAGCGCTTTATGTGTTCTACTTATATTAGCGTACGCTAATATAAGTAGAAATGGAGATTAATGTAGGGATAAAAATTAAAATAAGGATAAAGCAGGAATAAAACAGGGATAAGGCAGGGATTTGAATACTGGGTCTGTGATAGAGTTTAGCTGTATTGAAAATAAGCGGATTTTATTCTATAATTTACTCATATGGAAAACCCTGACTTTCTCAAAAACAAATACAACCTCCATAACGCTCCAGAAGTTGAAGCGGCGGCGAAACGAACGGAAAAAAGAACCGGCGAAAAAGTCCCGCAAGACCCGGCAGAGCGCATCCAGAACTATCTGGACCGCCTGGAACGTCTTGCGCTTGATCCAGGCAAAGAACAGCCAAGAAAAATATTTGAAGATGAACCGCGCCCCCGCGCCCTATCGCTTTTGCGGGAAATGGTGATGAAAAAATACGTGCGCCCCAACAAGGAGAAAATGGCCGAAGGCGCGGCAAGAGCCGAAGAGCGGGCCGCTAGAAAATTAGGCATTGAAGCGCGTTACGGAGAACGGGAACTTGAACAGCGCGGAGAAATTGCTGTTGAGGATCTGGAAAAATCGCTTGATAACTGGATATCATACCTTTCAGACGCCAATGAGCCGTATCCAACATGGTTCAGATATTACGCTTTTCGCAATATTCTTGATTTAGGCGACTATGACAAAGATAAAGGAGAATTTCCCAAACGTTCCCAAGGAACTGCCCGTTTGTTTCCGGATATAGATCGGGGAGCCCTGGCTTACATTCAGGATATGATTGAAGCCGCAAAAGACCCCGTAGCGCTTGAGCGCATAAGAAGAGTCCAAGAAGCAACCGGAACGCCCAAAGAGCAGTCAATAACAAAGGAAAAAGCGGAAAAATTCGCCAAACTTTCTTTTGCCAAGCAATATACTGAAGGAATCAGACAAACTGGGGAAATTACTCCCCAAATGCGGGAAGAGACAAAGGGCAAATGGGTAAAATATCAAAAGGGAACAGATCCAACTGCATTATGGGCTTCACTCCAAAATAAAGGCACTGCCTGGTGCACTAAAGGATTTGCCACTGCGGAAACGCAACTCAAGGGCGGAGATTTTTACGTCTATTATACTCTTGACAGGCAAGGAAAACCGACCATTCCCCGCATTGCTATACGCATACAAGAAAATAATATTTTTGAAGTGCGCGGCGTGTCTGATAATCAGCAAAACCTTGAGGGCAATATGACAGATATCGCCGAGAAAAAAATGAATGAGCTTCCCGGAGCGGAAAAATACCGCCAAGCATCCACTGACATGAAACGCCTGACCGAAATTAACAAAGCATTTGATTCCAAAACACAAATATGGAAACGAAAACTAACCCAAGACGAATTAATTTTCCTCTACGAAATTGATTCTCCGATTAAAGGTTTCGGCTATCAAAGGGATCCCCGCATTGAGGAAATCCGAAAAGGGAGAAACCCCGAAGAAGACGCGCCGATTGTTTTTGAATGCTCTACATCGGAAATCGCCTGGAAACAGGGAGATATTAATGAAAAAACCAAGGCATACATCGGCAAACTGGAGTCGGACCATTCGACAAGCTCAAGACAGGGCATTTTTGATTTAATCCAAAAATACAATATTGAACACATCTATACTTCGTTTCCCGAAGGAAAAATTTTAAAATTTGAAACTGATTTGGGAGATAAAACTAAAGATGAAATTATCGGCGAACTGGAAAAGCGGAAAAAATTTGAAGGAGGCAATAAAATATATATTTCCGACAACGCGGAAAGTATGCTAAAAAAAGACGAATTTTTTGTTTTAGGAAAAAAGGAACGAGCACAGTTTATAAAAATAAAAGTAAGGGATCTCGGTTTTCCGGATGGAGCGACTACGGAAGAAATTTATAAAAAAGCGGAAGATTTGGGCTTGGAATTATGTCCGCCGGAAACAGGACCCAATATAAGGCTTAATTACGAGAAAATTTTTAAAAAAGAACAACCTAGAGGAGAATATTTTTGGATTGCGATGAAACAAATTGCTGCCTCCGATGGCGGTCCGCACGTTTTCCGCGTGCGCCGGCGTGACGACGGCAAGTCGTGGCTGGACGACTATTGGGCGAAGCCGACGCACGGGTGGTATGACGATAACGAGTTTGTTTTTCGCCTCCGCAAGAAAGCTTAAAATCTTTGCAACTTAATAACTCAAAAATTTTGTCGTTTAGTTTTTTTAACCTTTGACTACCTATTAATGAGACACATAGATAACAACCCCATTGACACATTTTCGATGTCTTGCTAATATTGAAAGTACTGCTAATACAGGTTATCCACAGTAAGAAAATATATTGCCTCTTGCAAAAAAGGCAGTTTTGTTTTAAAATAACAATTGAAAATAAAAATTAATTTTAATAATCAATAAATAATTCGCGAACATATTGCGGAAGTTGTTTTAGTGGCTTAATGAAAACAACTTCAAATCCGCGACGATTCGCAGAAAAAATAAAGTTATGGCAGCAGAAAAATTTCAAAGGACAAAACCCCATGTCAATGTCGGAACAATCGGCCATGTTGACCATGGAAAAACAACCCTGACGGCCGCGATCCTTAAGGTTTTGAGCTTTAAGGGATGGGCAAAGCCAAAGGGAGTTGACGAAATTGACAAAGCTCCGGAAGAAAGGGAGCGAGGCATTACTATCGCGACCGCGCACTGCGAATATGAATCGGAAAAGAGGCACTACGCGCACGTGGACTGCCCGGGACACGCCGACTACATCAAAAACATGATTACCGGCGCAGCCCAGATGGATGGAGCAATTTTGGTCGTTTCCGCGACTGACGGTCCAATGCCGCAGACGAGGGAACATATTCTTTTGGCGCGCCAAGTGGGAGTTCCGGCAATTGTCGTTTTCGTTAATAAAGTGGATATGGTTGATGATCCGGAACTGGTTGATTTAGTAGAAGCAGAAGTCCGCGAACTTTTGTCAAAATACGAATTTGACGGAGACAATGTGGCGATTATCAGGGGGTCGGCGCTTAAAGCGCTTGAAGCAAAATCAATTGACGACGCGGCGACAAAACCGATTCTCGACTTAATTAACGCTTTAGATGAAAAGATTCCTGAACCGGTACGGGATATTGACAAGCCATTTTTGATGCCAATTGAAGACATATTTTCAATTGAAGGCCGGGGCACGGTTGTTACCGGAAGAATTGAGAGAGGAATCATAAATATCAACGAAGAAGTGGAAATAGTGGGAATTCGGCCGACGCAGAAAACCGTTGTAACCGGAATTGAAATGTTTAATAAGTCGCTGGACAGGGGCCAGGCAGGGGATAACGCGGGGGTCCTGCTACGCGGAACGAAAAAAGAAGACGTGGAAAGAGGCCAGGTTCTCGCAAAACCCGGATCAATCACGCCGCATACTGAATTTGACGGGGAGGTCTACATTCTGACTAAAGAGGAAGGCGGAAGGCATACCCCATTTTTTAAGGGTTATAAACCGCAGTTTTACGTAAGAACGACTGACGTGACCGGGGAAGTGGAGCTTCCGGAAGGAACTGAGATGATTATGCCGGGAGATACGGTAAATATCAAAATTAAATTAGTCGCTCCAGTGGCGATGGAAGAAGGAATGAGATTTGCCATCCGAGAAGGAGGCAAGACCGTAGGAGCCGGAGTCGCAACCAAAATCACGAAATAAATTTGATCATACTAAGCGGGTATTAGTTTTTTTTCGGGAAACTGTACCCGTTTGTGTCTGATTGAAAAGTAATTTTTTAAAAATAGGAATTTTAATGGCAGTTAAAAAACCAGTGGCTGAAGAGCAGGCAACCAGAATACGAATCAAGATAAAGGCCTACGACAATAAAATCATTGACAAATCAGCCAAACAAATTGTTGAAACGGCGCTCAGAACCGGAGTCAAAATTACCGGCCCGGTACCGCTTCCGACTGAAATTCACAAAGTTACCGTGAACCGGTCGACATTTGTCCACAAAGACGCGCGGGACCAGTATGAAATGAGGATCCATAAGCGACTGATTGATATCTGGAATCCCACGCAGAAAACAATTGACAATTTAACCAATCTTGATTTGCCTGCGGGAGTGGATATTGAGATAAAAATGTAGATACGAATTAGAATACGAATTATATCCAAATTAAAATTCGAATATGAATTTAAAAACATTCGGATAAAATTCGGGAATAATTCGGATTCAAATTCGCATACTAGTTAAAGTCCTCATTTATTTTTTTGGGGATACTCAACTAGCCAGAAAGCATAAAAAACCCTGAGTTTTTAACTGGCTAATGAGACCAGTTTTTATTTTTCAGAAATATTATGAGTAAGTTTATACTAGGACGAAAATTAGGAATGACGACGATATACGATGAAAAAAAAGGAGCGCTTAACGTGACTCTGATTGAATGCGAACCGAACGCAATTTCTCTCATTCGGACTGCGGAAAAAGACGGTTATAACGCGGTGCAAGTTAGCATAAAAAAAAATAAAAAAGGAAACTATAAAAAAGAATTCCGCACGGGCGATAAAAATGAGCTAAAAACCGGCGACTTCGTCACAATAGAGGGATTTCAGCCGGGAGATAAGGTAAAAATCAGCGGTATAAGCAAGGCAAAAGGATTTCAGGGAGTTATGAAGCGCCATGGATTTAAGGGGGCTCCCCATTCCCATGGGCACAAGCATGACTGGCGCGCTCCGGGTTCTATCGGCGCGCAAGCGCCGCAGCGGGTAATTAAGGGAATGAGAATGGCGGGTCGAATGGGCGGGAAAAGGTCAACGACAAGCAATTTAAAGGTTGTTTATGCGGATATAGAAAAAAATATTATCGGTATCAGAGGGGCCGTGCCGGGAGTAGCCGGAAGAATTGTGGAGATAGTAAAAAAATAATCTTTACGAATTACGAATCCATACGAATATACGAATGCAGAAACATATTAGTATGTTGGTAAAAAATTAGTAATTCATAAATAAAGGTATGCCAATTAAAGTCGCGGTCTACAACATTAAAGGCGAGAAAGTGGGAGATATAAATCTTTCCGAGGCGATTTTTGGCTTGCCGGCCAATAATGCCCTATTGCACCAAGTTTATGTTTCACAGGCGGCTAATAAGAGGATAGTCATAGCCCACACTAAAGACAGGGGCGAAAGAGCCGGATCGGGAAAAAAGCCCTGGAAGCAGAAAGGAACAGGAAACGCGAGAGTGGGTTCGGCGCGTACTCCGGTTTGGCGCAAGGGAGGAGTGGTTTTCGGTCCAAGGAAGGAAAGAAATTTCAAAAAGAAAATTAATAAAAAAATGGCGAGAAAAGCGGTGCAGGTGGCTTTAAGCGAAAAGGCAAGGAGCAATAACCTTCTGGTGCTGGATGAGATGAAACTTAAAGAAAAAAAATCAAAAGAATTTTTCAGAATATTAGAAAATTTGAAAATAAAAGGAAGCGCGCTGGTAGGATTTTCTGACAAGGAAAAGGAATACTCCCTAGCCAGCCGAAATATAAAAAATGTCCATAATATTTTGGTAAATAATTTGAATGTTTCGGACTTATTGAACCGCAAATACCTGCTTTTAAGCAAGGAATCAATAAAGTTTTTGGAAAATAAGTATAAATAAACTTACGAACTACGAATCTGACGAAAATACGAAAACACAAGAAAACCCATTCGTAATTTCGCTTAATTAGTAATTCGTAAATAAAATAATGGCGCTATTTGGAAAAAAAACAGAAGAAAAAGAAGAAAATAAAAATGATGTTTTGCGGCAAAAAGATGTCAGAGAAAAAAAGAATCCTTCAGACGCTAGTATTAAGGAAAATGCGGATATAAATTCTTATAATGTCCTGATTGAACCATGGGTGACTGAAAAGGCGCATGAGAAAATGTCAATGAATAAATATATTTTCAGAGTCGGCGATAATTCCGTTAAAAATAGCATAAAGAAAGCAATAGAAAAATTGTATAACGTGAGTGTAATCAAAGTTAATATCGTAAATATTCCGAAGAAAAAAAGAGTGTCAGGCAGGCATATAGGATGGAAAGCGGGATATAAGAAAGCCATAGTAACATTAAAAGAAGGAAACAAGATTGAGTTGTTTAAAGGAGTATAGATACGAATTGTGATACGAATTAAATCCGAATCAAAATGCGAATAATAGATTAAAAAATTTGGATGTAATTCGGATATGATTAGGATTAAAATTAGGATATGGCCATAAAAGTATACAAAAAAAATACCGCGGGGAGAAGGGGGATGTCCATTGTTAAGCCGGACAATTTAACCGACAGAAAACCGGAAAAATATTTGATAGCTAAAATTTCAAGAAAAGCAGGAAGATCAGGAGGAAAAATATCCGTCAGGCATAAAGGAGGAGGGCACAAGAAAAGATATCGTTCCATTGATTTTAAAATGGACAAGCTCAATATCGCGGGAAAGGTTATTTCAGTTGAAAAAGATCCAAACCGAAGCGCGCTAATCGCTTTGGTTAATTACGCGGATGGAGAAAAGCGATACGTGCTTGCGACTGAAGGAATGAAAAAAGGGGAAGAAATAATTGTCAAAGAAAACGCTCTAATAAAAAACGGCAACAGGAGCAAACTGAAAAATATTCCGGTAGGAACGATTATATCCAATGTGGAGCTCTATCCGGGGAAAGGGGCGCAGATTATACGCAGCGCCGGATCAGGAGCCGCCCTGATGGGAGTTGACAATAAATTGGCGCAAATCAAACTATCCTCCGGTGAAGTTAGAGTTATCAGCGAAGATTGTTACGCTACAATCGGCCAGGTCAGCAATTTTGAACACAACGCGGTCTCAATAGGCAAAGCGGGCAGAAATCGCTGGAAAGGGATAAGGCCTGCCGTGCGCGGCAGCGCCATGAATCCAGTTGATCACCCTCACGGAGGAGGAGAAGGCAGGCAGCCGCTCGGAATGCATCCTAAGACCCCCTGGGGAAAACCGGCGCTGGGAAAAAGGACGCGGAAGAAATACAAGTATAGCAATAAGTTTATTATTAAAAGAAGGAAATAATAATTATGTCACGATCACTAAAAAAAGGACCTTATATTGACGAGAGGTTATTGAATAAGTTAAAAAACCGAAAAGCAGGAGATAAAACGGTTGTTAAAACATGGTCAAGATCCTCAATGATTTCTCCGGAAATGATAGGATTTACGTTTGGAGTGCATAATGGGAAAGATTTTATTCCGGTTTATGTGACAGAAGAGATGGTGGGGCACCGGCTGGGCGAGTTTTCGCCTACCAGAAAGTTTTCCAGACACGGAGGAAGGATGCAAAAAGAAATGGAATTAGTCGCCAAACAAAAAGAATTAGATTCAGCGAAAACGGAGAAAGCCGCGACGGAAGAAAAAAAGTAATCTTTACGAATTACGAATCACATGCGAATATACGAATACAGAAAAATATTCGCATATTAGTAAAAAATTAGTAATTCGTAAATAAAAATATGAAAGTAAAAGCCGAATTAAACAATTTAAGAATATCTCCCAGGAAAATCAGATTGGTTGCCCGCTTAATCAAAGATATGGATGTTGATGACGCGATCATTCAGCTTGATAATACGATAAAAAAGTCCAGTCCAAAAATGCTAAAATTATTGAAAAGCGCGGTGGCTAACGGGGAGAATAATTTTGGCCTAGACAGGAATAACCTATATGTTTATGATGTTATAGTTGGCGAAGGGATAAAACTGAAGAGATGGCTGCCGAGGGCCTACGGACGAGCAACGCTTATTCTGAAAAGAGCGTCAAATATCGCTTTAGTTCTGGAGGAACGAGTGGAGGGAAAAAACAGAAAATCAAAGGAACAGATTGAAAAAGAAAAAAAAGAAAGAGAAGAAGAAAAGAAAAAAATTGAAAAAGCCGCGTTAAAAGAAAAAGAACGGGAGGCCGAAACAAAAGAGCAAGCGTTACCTAAGAAAAAGACAATTGGCAGGGAGGATCAAAAAGGTTCCAAAAAGGGCTGGATGAAAAAAATATTTCGGAGAAAATCAGGATAATAGAGAAAGAAGTAAGTAATCCCGCATCAGTTCCGAACAAAATTATCAATAGTTTATAATTTTATACGCGGAATCGCCTGCGGCTTTACAGGAAAAACTTTAATATTTTATTTGCGAACTGATGTGGGATGCTCATTTTTCTAGCTACTCGCATACGCTCGTAGAGAAAAATGGCATGGGAAGGAAAATAAATCCAAAAAGTTTACGGCTGGGCATCATTACTACTTGGAGATCAAGATGGTTCGGCAAGAAGGAATACGCGAAAAATTTAATGGAAGACGTGAAAATCCGCCGTTTCATAATGAAAAAATGGAAAAACGCCGCGATTGCCGATGTTGAAATTGAAAGATCCGCCGGAATGATTAAAATAATGATAAAAACATCAAGACCCGGAGTATTGATCGGAAGAGGAGGCACGGGAATTGAGGACTTGAAAAAAATCATTCTCGGGGAATTTTATCGGGGAAAAAAAATTGACTTGAAAATTGAAGCCATAGAAATAAAGAAATTTGAAGAAAATGCCTCGCTGGTTGCCCAAAACATTGCCGAACAGCTGGAAAAGAGAATATCCTTCAGGAGGACGATGAAAGTGATGCTAGACCAGATTATGAAAAATAAAATTGTCAAGGGAGTGAAAATAGAAATTTCAGGCCGGCTGGACGGAGCGGAAATGTCCCGCCGGGAATGGGCGGCCAAGGGGACAATACCTCTCCATACGTTAAGGGCAGACATTGATTTCGCGCGAGCCACAGCCCGGACAACCTACGGGTCAATCGGCGTAAAGGTTTGGATAAATAAAGGAGAAGTATTTGATACGAATTAAGATGCGAATTACATTCGAATTATATCCGAATAAAATATAAAATCCGAATTCCAGCAAAAAATTCGGATAAAATTCGGGAATAATTCGGATTAAAATTAGGATATGTTAATGCCCAGGAAAGTAAAATTTAGAAAAGTCCAAAGGGGCGGGGAAGTGAGAGGAGTCGCTGCCAGGGGAATTGAATTGAGTTTCGGAAATTATGGACTGAGGACTTTAGGTGGCGGTCTTATCTCGTCCCGCCAGATTGAAGCTGCGAGGCGGGCAATGACAAGGTGTATCCAGAGAGGCGGAAAGGTTTGGATAAGGATTTTTCCCGACAAGCCAATGACAAAAAAAGGAAATGAAGTGCCGATGGGAAAAGGAAAGGGCAGTGTTGACCATTTTGTCGCCAAAGTGCAAGCCGGGAAAGTTCTGTTTGAAATGGACGGAGTCGCGGAGAACGTCGCGAGAGATGCGATGCGACTCGCTTCCCACAAACTGGGAGTAAAAACGAAATTTATCAGGAAATAAATTAATTGATTTATGCGTTATAAACCAATATGAAAATAAACGAGATAAGAGAAAAAAATAAAGCGGAACTGAAAATACTCCTGGAAGGAAAAAAGAATGATTTAGGAAAGCTTAGATTTGAAATTTCCTCTAAGCAACTCAAAAACCACAGGCAGTTCAGGAATGTAAAGAAAGATATAGCAAGAATTTCAACCGTTCTTAAGGATAAAAACGATGATTAATTATATGGATAATAAGTCAAATAACAAAAAAATAAGGAGAATCAAAGGAATAGTCGTCAGCGACAAGATGAATAAGACCATCGTAGTTAAGGTTGAAAGCTATAAAACTCATCCCAAATATCTGAAAAAATTCAAGTCAACCAGCAAATACAAGGTTCATGATCCGGAAAATAAGCATAAGACCGGAGATGTTGTAGAATTTGTCCAGTGCCGGCCGATTAGCAAAGATAAAAGGTTTGTAATTCTCTACTAATTACGAATCAATACGAATATACTAATATGATAGGCGGTGACGGAACAGAATAGCGGTTTTGTTAAAATAATTCGTATATTCGTACAAATTCGTAATTCGTAGACAAATGGCATGGTACAACCAAGAGCAATGTTGAAAATCGCGGATAATACTGGAGCGAAAATCATCCAGTGCTTTAAGGTGTTGGGAGGCACGAGGCGGCGCTATGCTTTTATAGGAGATATTATAGTCGCTTCGGTAAAGACGGCGGATCCGCGCGGAATTGTGAAGAAAGGAGAAAAAGTAAGAGCGGTAATCATCAGGCAAAAAAAATCATTCAGAAGAAAAGACGGTTCATACGTGAGATTTGACGATAACGCGGCGGTGATAGTGGAAGGGATAGAGCCAAAAGGGAGCAGGATTTTCGGGCCCGTCGCGAGAGAATTAAGGGAAAAAGGATTTGCTAAAATAATTTCATTAGCGCCCGAAGTATTATAAAGCGATACGAAAGACACGAATCACATCCGAATGACACGAATACGCAAATAAAATAAGTTCGTAGATTCGCATTCCATTCGTAGTTTCGTATCGGTAATATTATGAGAATTAAAAAAGGCGATCAAGTGGAAATAATTTGCGGAAAAGACCGAGGGAAACGCGGCAAGGTTTTAAGATGTATTCCAAAGAAAGGAAAAATCGTCATTGAAGGACTAAATTTGGCAAAACGCCACCGAAAACCCAGAAAAGAAGGAGAAAAGGGGCAAAGAGTCGATGTTCCGGCAGCCATTGACTCATCAAACGCGATGATTGTTTGCCGCCATTGCGGCAAGAGAACGGCTATTGGATATAGGTTTGAGGGGGACAGGAAAGAAAGGACTTGCGGAAAGTGCGGAAAAGTTTTATAGGCCTTAAGTAAAATTGTAAACGCGCCGTTATTGATATGAAGAAAATAATAAATTTAAAAGAAAGATACAGGACAGAAGTAATTCCGGAGATGGAAAGAATTTTTAAGTATGGAAACCATTTAGCCGTGCCGAAAATTAAGAAAGTAGTGCTAAACGTGGGCATTGGGAAAATTTCTAAGGAAGACGCGAAAGTGTCAGAAGTTGAAAGTTCGCTGGCGGAAATAACCGGACAGAAGGCAGTAAAGACCAAAGCGAGAAAAGCCATATCCGGTTTCAAAATCAGGCAGGGCCAAGAAGTAGGAGTAGCCGTCACTTTAAGAAAAGAGAAGATGTGGGCTTTTATTGAACGGTTGGTTAATACTTCCCTTCCCCGCATCAGGGACTTCCAAGGAATTGACCAAAAAGCGATTGATAACGGCGGGAATTTGAATATCGGGATAAAGGAGCATATGGTTTTTCCCGAGATAGTTCCGGAGAAGGTGAAGAATTCATTCGGCTTCCAGATAACCATAGTGACAAACGCCAGAAAAAAAGAAGAGGCAAAGGAATTATTTAAATTATTGGGATTTCCGATAAAGGATGCGAATTAAAATGCGAATTACATGCGAATTATACGCGAATTAGGATTTAATTCGGATATAATTCGGATTAAAATTAGAATATGGCAAAGACATCCGTAGAAGCAAGAGCAAAAAAGAAACCGAAATATTCAAGCCGGATTGTTAGGCGTTGTTGGAAGTGCGGAAGAAAAAGGGGTTATCTCAGGAAGTTTGATTTGTGCCGGATTTGTTTCAGGGAGTTGGCGGAGAAAGGCGAAATTCCAGGAATAAGAAAAAGCAGCTGGTAGATACGAATTAAAATACGAATTATATGCGAATTATACGCGAATTAGGATTTAATTCGGATATAATTCGGATTAAAATTAGGATATGTTAGATCCAATCAGCGACATGTTAACGAGAATAAGGAATGCCCAAAAGGCCGGGCACAGTTTTGTGGTTTTGCCGTCGTCAAAAATAAAAATGGCCATTGCCAAGATTTTGGAAAATACGGGATTTGTCGAGTTGGCTAAAAAAGAAAAACTGGGAAAATTTGATAAAATTAAAGTTTTTTTGCGATACAATAAAATTTCCGGCAACCAAAAGGCGCCGGCAATATCCGGAATACAAAGAATAAGTCGCGAAGGCCAAAGAATTTATTTGAAAAAAGACAGAATAAAAAAAGTGAAAAGCGGCTACGGAATCGCGATAATTTCAACCTCCAAGGGAGTAATGACAGGAAAAGAAGCCAGGAAATTAGGATTGGGAGGAGAGTATATTTGCGAGGTCTGGTAGATGCGAATTAAAATGCGAATTACACACGAATTATACGCGAATTAGGATTTAATTCGGATATAATTCGGATTAAAATTAGGATATGAGCAGAATAGGAAAAAAAATAATAATAATACCGGAAGGGGTTAAAGCCGAAATGGTTAATAATAATGAAATAAAAATAAGCGGACCAAAGGGCTCGCTGGGCTTTTCTCATCATCACGAAGTTAAAGTTAAAATTTCCGGGCAGGAGATAATAGTCGAAAATATCGGAAACTCAAAAAAGGCTCCGGCTATCTGGGGAACTTCGGCAATTTTAATAAAAAATATGATTGAAGGGGTAAGCAAGGGTTATCAAAAACAGCTTGAATTGAACGGAGTGGGTTTTCGAATGGCAGTCCAAGGCAAATCATTAAATATGGCTTTGGGTTTTTCCCATCCCGTGGTTGTTGAAATTCCGGAAGGCATTGAAGCGAAAATTGAAGGAAACATAATGACAATTGCCGGAATTGACAAGCAAAAAGTTGGACAGTTCGCGGCGGAAATAAAATTGCTTAAGCCAGTGGAGCCGTACAAGGGCAAGGGATTCAGGTACGTCGGAGAAGTGGTGAGAAAAAAGGAGGGTAAAAAAGCCGTAACAACGGCGTAAATCTTTACGAATTACGAATCCATACGAATATACGAATACGAAAAAGAAAATAATTCGCAAATAAAATTATGGAAAGAAATAAATTAAGATTAAAGAGAAAAAGAAGAATAAGAGCGAAGGTCTTCGGAACAGCCCAAAGGCCTCGGCTTTGCGTTTTCAAAAGCTTAAAAATAATATACGCGCAAGTTATTGATGACGAGAGAGGAAGCACTTTGGCGGCTGTTGATTCCAGGGAAATTAAAGGGAAAGCGGGGGATAAAAAGGAGATCGCGGAAAAAACAGGCGCAATGCTTGCCGAGAAATGCAAAAAGATCGGAATACAAGAAGTGGTCTTTGACCGAAGCGGATATAAATTTCACGGAAAGATTAAGTCATTGGCTGAAAGCGCGAAGAAAGGCGGACTTAAATTTTAAAAATAAAATAATTTAAAATATATGTCTAGGAATGATAATAGAAAAAACAGAGGATCCAGAAGAGAGAGATCTGATTTTGATCAGAAGCTCTTGGATTTGGCCCGCGTCACCAGAGTGGTCAAAGGAGGAAGAAGATTCAGGTTCAGGGCGACTTTGGTAATAGGAGACAGGAAAGGAAGAGTTGGCGTTGGCGTGTCCAAGGGATCTGATGTTTCGGACGCCATTCAGAAATCCTTCAATGACGCGAAAAAACATCTGATTAACGTAAAAATGAAAGGCAGCACTATTTCGCACGAAGTGCTGATGAAATTGGGAAGCGCGAAAATTCTGATAAAACCCGCGGCAAAAGGAAGGGGAATAATCGCCGGAGGCGCGGTGAGAGCCGTGATGGAACTGGCGGGAATAAAAGATGTCGTGTCAAAATCATTTCGGACATCTAATAAATTAAATGTAGCAAGAGCGACAGTAGAGGCATTGAAGGCGTTAAAAGAACCCAGATAGCGATGCGAATGACATGAATATAGGCGATAATCTTTACGAATTACTAATCAATTACGAATATACTAATTTTCTTATAAAATATTCGTATATTAGTATAAAATTCGTAATTAGTAAACAAATAAGATGCAAATACATCAATTAAAACTTAATAAAAGAAAATCGCGGAAAAGAGTCGGCCGGGGCGGAAAAAGGGGGACATTTTCCGGGCGGGGAATGAAAGGACAAAAAGCAAGGTCAGGCGCGAAAATAGACCCGCTATTTGAAGGGGGGAGGTCTTCTTTAGTTGAACGGCTCAAGAAAACGCGCGGCTTCAAATCGCCTCACGGAAAAAAAATCAATATTAATCTTAATGATTTGGAAAGAATTTTTAAAGGCGGAGATACGATTGACGCTGAAAGTTTGATAAAGGCGGGTTTAGTTGGTAAAATAGAATCAAAACGTGGAATAAAGATTTTGGGCGGCGGAAGTACTTCAAAAAAACTTATCATAGGCAAGAATATCCTTCTCTCAAAATCAGCTAAAGCCGTTATTGAAAAAGCGGGAAAGTAAGTTTGAAATTTAACAAGCAATAATAAGCCTGGTATCCCGCACCAAATTCCGAAAATAGGATTGTGTTAACATAATATATTATTCGCGGAATCGCCTGCGGCTTAGCGCGTGATAATTTAAAGTAAAAATCGCGAATTGGTGCGGGATGCTCAATTTTGTAGCTACTCACTATTGTTCGCAGACAAAATTGGCATGTTAGAAAAACTAATTCAAATCTTCAAGATTAAGGATTTGCGCAATAAGATTTTTTTCATCCTTGCGCTTTTGATTGTTTTCCGGATTATTTCCAATATTCCACTGCCGGGAGTTGACGCGGGGCAATTAAAAAATTTTTTTGAATCCAATCCGTTTTTTAGTCTCCTTAATATTTTTTCTGGAGGAGGGCTTAGCAATATATCGATAGTCTTGCTTGGAGTTGGTCCCTATATTACCGCGTCAATTATTATGCAGCTGCTCACCATGATTGTCCCGCGCCTTGAGCAGATTTATAAGGAAGAAGGGGAAGCGGGCAGGCAGAAATTCAATATGTGGACGAGATGGCTCACGGTTCCGCTTGCAATACTTCAGACCTATGGAATGCTGACAATTTTCCGGTCGCAGAAAATATTTGGAGCGCTTTCGGAATTTGATGTTGCTTCAATACTTGTGGTGGCGACCGCGGGAACGATTTTTTTGATGTGGCTGGGCGAGTTAATCACCGAGAAGGGAATTGGAAACGGAGTTTCTCTTATCATTTTTGCCGGGATCGTGGCGAGTTTGCCCGGGGGAGCGTCAAGATTATTTTCCGTTTTTAGTTCCGAAGATATTTTTACTTACGCCATATTCGCGGGAATCGCCATTATCACCATTGCCGGAGTGGTGCTGATAACGGAAGGCCAGAGAAATATCCCGGTTTCCTACGCGAAAAGAATCAGGGGGATGAAAATGTACGGAGGAACTTCCACTCACTTGCCACTAAGGGTAAATCAGGCGGGCGTGATCCCGATTATTTTCGCCGTTTCAATAATGCTGTTTCCGGGACTTATCGCCAATATCCTTATGCAAGTGAAAAATCCGCTTATTTCAAATATCGCGACCCATATCGGGAATTTATTTCAGAATCAGATATTCTATGGAATTATGTATTTTGTTTTAGTTGTCCTCTTCACGTATTTTTATACTTCGGTTGTTTTTGATCCCAATAAAATATCGGAGTCGCTCCAGAAGCAAGGCGGTTATATTCCCGGAATCAGGCCGGGGGCATTCACCGCTGAATACCTGAATAAAATAATGAACCGCATAACCCTCACCGGGTCGCTCTTTTTGGGAGCGATAGCCGTTCTTCCGCTCGCGGTGCAGGGATTGACCGGAATAAAAGCCATGTCTATCGGGGGAACAAGTATATTGATCGTCGTGTCCGTCGTGATTGAAACGATAAAACAGATAGAGAGCCAGTTAGTGATGAGGGATTATGAGGGCTTTTAATTTCCCTACAAACATACAAAAAGGTACAAAAGTACAAATATGCAAAAACAATTTGATGAATTTTATAATTTTGTATTTTTGTAGATTTTTGTAATTTTGTAGGATAGGATTATGAACTTAATTATTCTCGGTCCGCAGGGCTCTGGCAAGGGGACGCAAGCCGAAATGCTGGCGGAAAAATTCAATCTAGTCCATATTGAAATGGGTTCAGCTCTGCGCAAACAAGCGGCAGAGGATACGCCATTGGGAAAAAAA
>Ga0209542_10000281_pt1 | contig 127434 bp, 131 predicted proteins | sample RifCSPhighO2_01_FD_184028 | JGI IMG/M metagenome (GOLD analysis project Ga0209542, IMG submission 184028) | Soil microbial communities from Rifle, Colorado - Rifle CSP2_plank highO2_0.1 (SPAdes) (version 2) | ecosystem: Environmental > Terrestrial > Deep subsurface > Rock core/Sediment ... | reverse complement strand
TTCGTCCATTGTGGAAGATTCTCGACTGCAGCCACCCGTAGGTGTATGGTCCGTGTCTCAGTACCATCGGTGGGGGTCAGGCTCTCACCTCCCCTAGACGTCATAGCCTTGGTAGTCCATTACACTGCCAACTAACTGATATCGCACAGGCCTTTCTAAGAGCGTTAAAACTTTACCCTTTGACTTGCGTCTCAGGGACCATCGTGTATTAGTCCGTCTTTCGACGGATTATTCATGACTCTTGGGGAAGTTCCTGCGTATTACTACCTCGTTCGCCACTATCCCTCACCAGTTTTTCTATCTGTCTTGTATTGCTACTCAACTTCAATAAAACTGGTGAGGGACCGTTCGACTTGCATGCCTTATCCACGCCGCCAGCGTTCATCCTGAGCTAGGATCAAACTCTAACTAAAAGTTACCTGCCCGCAATGCTAAAGCATAGCTTTTGCAGGCGGGAGAACGAAACAAAACAAAAAACAGAAGCGTTTATGCTTGTAGTATTTTTGTTATTTATTAGAATTTAATCTTTTACTCTAAAAATTATTTTACACTTACTCAAATTCATATTATGAGACTTGCTTCCTCCGACTTAAGTAGTCAGAGGGTTCTCAATTTATTCATGTTTTCAAGGTTCTTCATAAATTAAAACGCCTATCCAAAAGGATCAGACGCAATGGGGAGTATATGCCAAGCGAATTTATAAGTCAAGCAGAAAAAATGGCTTGTTTTAGGATATTTATCTCTCTATATTTAAGAGGTTATTTACTTTTTTTATAATTTTCTCAATCTCTATTAATCGATTATACTTACATATTCTTTCTTTTTTAGTAAGTGAACCTGCCTTTATGTATTCACATGAAAGGCCTACGGCAAGATCTGCGATGGTCGTATCCATCGTTTCTCCAGATCTATGAGAGATAAAAATAAACCATCCTTGTTTTTTTGTTAACTCTATAGCTTCTACGGTCTCAGAAATAGTGCCGATTTGATTTAGTTTTATAAGCACTGAGTTTATAGCTTTTTTTTCAATAGCATTTTGTATCTTTTTAACATTGGTAACCGTTAGGTCATCTCCAACAATTTTTATTCTATTACCTAATTTTTGTGTTATTTCTGTAAAACCTTCCCAATCATTTTCAGCTAAGGGATCTTCCAAAAAAATAATTGGATATTTTTGAATTAAATTCTCATACCATTTTATCATTTCTATATTATTTACATTTTTATTTTTACCAGAAATTTTTAAAACATAGTTGCCATTTTTATAAAAACTAGATGCAGCCGCATCTATACCTATTTTAATTTGATCAAAAGAGTACCTTGCGTCTAAAATAGCTTGCATAATAGACTCGATGGCTTCTTCGTTTGACAAAAATGCTGGAGCAAAGCCACCTTCGTCTCCTAAATCTGTGGTATAATTTTTTACTTCCAATATTTTTTTTAAAGAAAAGATAACTAGACTGGAAGCTTCTATTTTTTCATGAAAAGATTTAAATCCCACGGGTACAATCATAAATTCTTGTAAATCGAGCTTACTCTTAGAATGTTTTCCTCCATTAATAATGTTTAATAGTGGTTGCGGAAGTCTAAACTCGCTGTTACCTATGAGGCTCCCAAAATATTCATAAAGTTCTATATTCTGCTCCTTGGAACACGCTTGAGCGAAAGCGAGGGAAACACCTAAAATAGCATTCGCGCCCAAACGCACTTTATTTTCTGTCCCATCTAATTTTATAAGAGTCTGATCTAAAGTATGTTGATTAAAATCTTTATCTTTTATATGTTGATTAATTTCAGTATTTACATTATTGACTGCATTCAGAACACCCAGACCTTTATATCTATTTAGATCATGATCACGCAATTCTAGAGCTTCATACATGCCTGTACTTTTACCAGAAGGGATAGAAGCTTCGCCAATAGCACCATTCTGTAATTCACAAGAAACACTTATGGTTGGATTATCCCTAGAATCAAAAATTTCTCTCGCTTTAACTGTTTTTATTTTTACCATTTTTATAGATGATTAAAATGCGCTTTATTGATCATATGTTTTTCCGCTTCAAGTACTATCTTCTCCATCATTATTACCGCCTCGACTGGATATTTACCGATAGCTGTTTCTTCAGAGAGCATAACTGCGTCAGAACCTTGAAGAATCGCATTTGCCACGTCAGTAACTTCTGCTTGAGTAGGCATTGGATTCTCGGTCATAGAAAACAACATCTGAGTAGCTACAATAACAGGTTTACCCATCTTTTTAGCCATTTTAATTATTTTATCTTGGACAAATGGCATTTGCTCAATAGTAATTTCATTTCCTAGGTCACCTCTGGCTACCATCACTGCGTCTGCTGCTTTAATTATTTCATTCAAAGATTCAAACGCTTCTTTTCTTTCTATTTTTGCTATTATTTTTTGTTTACCAGAAAAATTATTTATAATTTTTCTGCACTCCATTATATCTTTCACAGAAACTACAAAAGAAACAGCTATATAGTCCGCATTATGTTCTACTGCAAATTTTATAAATCCTCTATCTTGTTCGGTAACTGAAGAGATAGATTGGTTGTCATAAGTATGTCCTTCAACCTTTTGGATGCGTGGACCTGGTAAGTCAACAATGATTGGAATACTACGGGCATAATCTTGTGCGACTTCTCGAATAAGTTTTATGGCTTTTTCTTTTATATCTAAATCTCCCCAGGAAAAATTTAAACGAACAACATCAAGCTGATGTTCGATCATTATTTTTAATATGTCTTTATTGGATGATACGGGACCAATGGTGGCTATAATTTGCGCTTTAGAATTTTTCATGCTGGTACGTTTGATTCAGTCTGACGAACTTCTTTTTTGGTCATATGTCCATCATGATCTAAATCATAAATAATAATTGCGCCAAACGGAGCTTCCACCTCGGAGATGTTTTCGTCAGAAATATTCTCTATGTATTTAATAATGGCACGTAAAGAATTTCCGTGCGCTATCACCAATACATTTTTATCTTTTAAAACAGTCGGTAAAATTTTCTCTAAAAAGAAAGGCAGTACTCGATTATAGACCATTTTTAGCGACTCTCCGTTGGGTATTGGATAATCCCAACTTCGATGAAGTTTTTTAAATTCTTCCTCACCCAAGATTTTTTCTATCTCAAATTTATCCTTACCTGTATAATCTCCGTAATTTCTTTCATTTAAAGCAACGTTGTGTTCGGTGGGTACTTCGTATTTTTTACACACATTTAATATGCAAGACAATGTTTCAATAGAACGCACTTCCATTGAAGCAAAAGCGCAGTCAATACTTAAATCTTTTATTAGAAACCCCATATCCTCTGATTTTTTAAAACCATAATCAGTTAAATGCACATCGCGTGTCCCGGTCCATTTGCCGAGATGGTTCCACTCTGATTCATGATGTCTCGCAATAATTAATTTACCTTGCATATTTATTTATTAACTATATTCTTCGGCACTTTGCCTTCAAAAAAATCAATAATATCTGTGGCAACTGTTTTAGCCATTGCTTCACGTGCATCCGCATTCGCGGACGCAATATGGGGCGTGAGCACTACATTTGATAACTCAACTAATCCAGAAAGAACTTTGGGTTCGAATTCAAAAACATCAAGGCCAGCTCCAGCGATAATTTTCTTTCTTAGCGCTTTTTCTAGGGCCTGCTCATCTATTATAGGACCACGAGCAGTATTGATTAGAAAACTAGTGGGTTTCATCAGGTAAAGATTTTTCTCATTTATAAGATGTTTTGTTGAAGGCAAAAGCGGAACGTGCAGACTGACAAAATCCGCTTCAGATAGAAGTTCGTCTAAGGAATTATAATATACAGCTCCGTATTCTTTTTCAATTTTTTCATTTTTAGCAATATCGGTATAAATTACTTTTAAACCCAAACCCTTGCAAAAATAAGCAACTCTTTCTCCGATTCTGCCAGCACCGACGAGTCCGAGAGTCTTGCCGAATAAATTGGTGCCGAGAAAATGCATCGGCGCCCAACCTTCATATTTACCCTGACGAACAAATTTGTCTGCTTCCACTATCTTAGTAGCCAGAGCAAATATAAAAGCAATAGTGTGTTGCGCTACAGCCTCAGCAGACAGACTCGTGGGCGCGTTTGTGACTGTAACGCCACGCATTTTGGCTTCAGTAATATCCACATTATTATAACCAGAAGCATAATTTGCAAATATTTTTACTGTTGGCGCTGTCTCAAATATAGTTTTATTGATATTGTCAGTCAGTAAAGTTATGACGGCATCGTATGATTTTTTGTTTAATAAATTGATTATCTCTTGTTGAGTTAATATCTTATCTTTTTGGCTTACATCAACCACATAACCTTTCTCTGCCAACATAAAAACCGCAATATTTGAAATTTTTCTGGTAATAAGAATGTTTTTTGTCATAAGCATATTATACTCCCGATTCTTTTAAGAGCATTTTGTATTCTGATGTTTTTTTGTTATTATTTTGCCTTCTTTGGTTTCTTCTTCTCTTTTCTATGTCCGTCTCCTTTTGCCATAAATTTACTTGGTTAGTCATTAATTACATCAATGCTTTTGCATCTGTTTCCGACATGAACTTGAACATATTGCCTCCGCAAACAGCGCAAGTTCCCTTGGCCGAGTATCGACCCTTATCGTTCTTGGTGACAACCGGGTTAGTCATTGTTTGCATCGTCGGTTTCCTATTCGCATCTCTGCACTTCATACACAAAGCTTTTAGTTCTTGCATAAATTTTATTTAATTAATATTAATGTATTTTATTATACCATACTTTGGTATTTTAATCACTCTGATCGTAATGGTTCAATAGCTTGGAATCACCCTAAGGTTTAGGATGATATATATGTCATACACAACAAACAAGCACATGCCACGTATTAGAAGAGATGCTGCCGATCTTGTAAACAAGGGATGGTCGACAAGAAAGGTAGCAAGACACCTTGGATTCAATCAGAGTGTCATAGTGAAGTGGGTAAAGAAAGCAAAAAAGTATGGGCATCATCCAATACCAACACAATCTTCCAAACCCAAGCACCATCCAAAACAATTAAGTGATGAATTAGTCTGGAAAATATTTCAACAAAGAATTAAAAACAACAGATGCGCGGAAGTCGTGCATCAGGAATTAATTAACCAAGGAATTAAAACTTCGCTTTCTTCTGTGAAACGCACACTGGATAGACATGGACTATTAAAGAAGAGAAGTCCATGGAAACGATATCATCCTCCAGTAGATCGTCCATATCCCTTGAAATCAGGTGATTTGGTGCAAATTGACACCATTCATCGGATGATTGATGAAAAGAAACGATTGTATGTATTTATGTTGATTGATGTTTACTCAAGATGGATCTATGCCAAAGCCTATGAAAAAATGAATGGAAGACAAACATTAAAATTTGTGAAGGAAGCACAGAGAGAAGCAAGCTTTCATTTTAATATGCTACAGAGTGACCACGGACCAGAATTCTCTCAATGGTTCACTTCACGAATACAAAAAAATCACAGATACACCAGAATCGGTAAACCGAATGATAATGCTCATATTGAAAGAGTGAATCGAACGATACAAGAAGAATGTTTAGACAAGTTACCAAACAATACTAGAAAGATTAATTGCGAACTTAAAAAATATCTGCGATACTACAATTACGAAAGATTGCATTTGAGTTTAAAATTAAAAACGCCTGTTTCATTTATTAACAAAGTGATTCCAAGCTATTGATTAGAATACGGTTTTTTTGGCACATATAATATAACTAGAAAAGGCGTTGGCAACCTTTTCCAGATTACGCAACACCTCTTTTCTTGACAATTTTAGGGAGTCGTCAATTCTCCTTGATGGAACGCTAGCGCGTTCCATAGTATCTATTGGTGCCATATGCAACACCAGTGCCGGTGGCAATGACCATTGGCGGGTAGTAGCCGTTGCTCATGACAATGGGGCGGCTGGCCTGGGCGGCCTTTTGAGCCGAGTTCCACCCCCCTTCTGCCATGCGAGTGGTTCTGGTTACGACATCCTTGCAGAACTCTTTGGCCTCCTTGAACGAAGCCCCTACGGTTTTGAGTTTCACAACACATTCGACGGATTTGTCGAGTGCGGTGCTCACTACGGGTTCGACCGCTTCTGCAATCTCTACCGACCCAGCCTGCTCCTGCGCTCCTGCTTTCCTCGAAAAAAGGGCTACGAGGATGGCAAGCAACAAAAGCAAACCAAAAAGCTTAAGCAGAAACAACGATCCTTTTGATTTTTTTTGCGAAACCGGCTCCGGTTTCGCATTCATCAAACTCTGCATAACACACCTCTTTCTGCTCCCTTTTAGGCGGGGGCGAACCTTATGTCTAATTTCAAAATGCCATTTTCGCTGTAAAGCATAGCATATTAAAAAGTAAAAGTCAAGGTGCCGGGAGGGAGACTTGAACTCCCATGAGATTTCTCTCGCTTGCTCCTAAGGCAAGTGCGTCTGCCAATTTCGCCATCCCGGCAAATTTAAAACTTATAGTTAAGAATAATTTTCTGCTGGATTTTTTGTAGCAGAATGTGCCCGAGGTGGGTATCGAACCCACATTCCTTACGGAACACGATCTTAAGTCGTGCGCGTATACCAGTTCCGCCACTCGGGCAAATTTTCGCATTATTTTTCTAATGCTGGTGCGCCTAATTGTATCAAATTGGAACCCTATTTTCAACCAAATAAAGGGGTTTTTGTATTTATAAAATTATTTGACTTATAAGAAACAATTTTGATATACTTTACGCATGTTAAATGATCAAGATATAAACAAGCTTACTACTGTCCTTGCGTCTAAAAAAGATGTTGAGGAAATTAAAAGTGATTTGGGCGATTTAAAAGAGCTTGTTCAAGGTCTTATCATTTCTAATGATTCAATCGCAAAATCAATAAGTGATTTGAGATTAGAATATGCTGCTATTTCTACTCAATTATCTAGGCATGATCGTTGGATAAAACAAATTGCTGAAAAGGTTGGACTTAATTTAGCAATGGAATAAATTCTCCAGAATTCCAAATTTTTTCTAAAATCTGTGCGCCCACCAGGGATCGAACCTGGGACATTCTCCTTAAGAGGGAGCTACTCTACCAACTGAGTTATGGGCGCTTATATTGTTTTCTACAAAACTGGAGGCCTGGGTGGGAATCGCACCCACGTATATTCCTTTTGCAGAGGAACGCCTTACTTCTTGGCTACCAGGCCATTCATATGGAAATTTATTATCTTTTTAATGGTTACATCAACAACCTTTGGTCGTAATTCAAAGTAATTATTGAATATTCTAAATTTTCGCATAAAAAATGAATTAATGCTAGTATCTTGATACATTAATTTGAACATTCGCACAGAATCTTTCGTGTTATATATTGCTTGATAAGATCTCTTGCTTGGGTAAATTTTACCCCCATTAATTCCAATAATTTTTATAGTTCTATTCATTTCTTCAAGAAATTTTTTACTACCACTAGTGAATATTACACGAACTCTTTTTATTATTAATTTTTTATTTTTTCCGACCGCTCGCGCAAAGTGAACGCATCCATCACCATCGAAATATCCTCTTAAAAAATGACCTAAATATTTTTTCGGAATTTTAGGGAAATGCACTGTAAGAGATTTATTTTGCTCGGAGCAGTTCGTCAATTTTTTGCCTGTTTTTTTCTCCGAGGTCTATAGCAATATCTATCAAAGGGATTATTTTTACAGTCATATTTTTTTTCAAAAATTCGCGCAATTCTTTTCTCTTTCGTTTTACAAATTCTAGAGCAAACTTTTCTTTTGAGTCGGGGAACACGGTAATATATATTGTTGCGCGTTTTAAGTCAGGGGAGACAGTGGCTGAAGTAACCGTAATAAGAGAAGTTTTATTATCCTCTCGCGCCAAGAAAAAAGCGGTTTGCTCTTTAATAAAATTTGCCACTTTTTCATTTCTTTGCATTATTTTTGCGCTATTGAAAATGATTCAACAACATCACCCGCGACAATTTCTATTTTTGATTCAATCATCATGCCGAATTCAGTGCCTTCCGTTATCTCGCTTGTTTTTATTTTACTTTTCTCTAGATTTACAATTTTACCCCGTCCGATTTCAAATTCTCGGCGCATGATTTTAACCGTGCTGTTTAGATTGATCTGTCCCTCGATAACTTTACCTCCTACTATTTGTCTTTCTTTGGTGCGACTGAAGGCCCTGATAATTTTGGCTCGGCCTGTTGTTAAAATTGTTTCAATTTTTGGCCGCCTGTTTTCCATTTCATTTTCAAGCCATTCAGTTATTTTGTAAATAATGTCAAAAAAAGAAATAGTTATGCCTCTTTTTTGGGCAATCTCAATCGCGCTTTTATCGGTTTTTACATTAAATCCAACAATAAGAGCATTTTCACTCGATGTCACTCCCTTTATGTCTGATTCGGAAATAGGACCTACCCCCCTTCCTATAATTTTGAATTCCGCGCCTTCGTTTTTTATTTTCGCTATTTCTTTTTCAATAGCCTCTATGGAACCCCAAACATCGGCTTTCAACATTATCGGAATTATTTTTTTGTCCCGACCTTCGTCAGAACCCCGACTTTGGTTGGGGCTTTTTTCTCTGTTTTGATTTTGCCAACTTTGCGCATATTTCAGGGCATCCTTTTTATTTTTAAAAGATTTGAATTCCACTCCTATCTTAGGCATTTTATCAAACCCAAAAATACACACAGGAGAAGAAAAAGTCGCTTCTTTTATTTTTTTTCCTAGAAAATTTTCGATTATGCGTGTGGAGCAAACACAATCTTCTACAACAACCGTCATTTCATTTTTAAGAGTACCGTTTTTTATAATAAGAGAAGCTTGTATTCCGCGTTTAGAATCAAGGTTTGTTTCTATCACAAAACCGGAAGCTTTTTCATCTTTATTGCCGCTGAAATTTTCCATTTCAGCTAAAAGCAAAATTAACGACAATAGATTATCTATGCCCGTTCCAATTTTGGCAGAAATTTCCACATATGGAATTTTGCCCCCATAATTTTCCAAATAAATTTCATTTTCCGCCAATTCCATTTTCGTTTTTTCAATATTAGCGTCTGACTTGTCTATTTTGTTTATTGCGACAATACAAGGGAGATGAAGATCCATTATCGTTTTCCATGCTTCAAGCGTTTGTGGTTTTACGCCGTCATCAGCCGCGACAACCAGTATGGCAATGTCGGCAATCTGCGCGCCGCGTTCACGCATTTTTGAAAAAGCTTCATGTCCCGGTGTGTCTAGAAAAGTTATTTTTTTGTCTTTTCCATTTTCGTCTTTATGTAAAACTTCATAAGCCGAAATTTTCTGAGTTATGCCTCCAATTTCAGCATCTACAATATTTGTTTTTCTAATATAATCAAGCAATGTTGATTTACCGTGGTCAATGTGACCCATAACTACCACCACCGGGGGACGCAAGGTTATATTCTTTTGTTCGTTATTTTTTTCCATAATTTACATCACCCTCACTTTACCTCTGCCTTCTTTAGCGCTTCTTTTTCTTCAGTCGTGAGCTCGTATTCTGATTTATTTTTTATAATAGGTTTGGCAAATACGCTCATTCGCTCACGGGAATATAAACTTGAAATTACTACACCGTCGCCATTTTCATCAAGCATTCCAATTGCAAAGCTTTGATTACTGCCCTGATCGGGAAAAGGGTTGAAGCGCATAGTTCCTAGTCCTCGGATACTTTTTCTAAGTTTTGTATTTATCAAAGCAATATCTTTTTCGGAATTCTCTTTTGCTTTTTTTAGTTTAGAAATATCATTTTCTAGCAAGACAATAGTATCTTCCAAATCTTTCGCCTTTTTACCAAGAAAAAACCTTTTTAAACGTTTCTCAGTGACAATAACCCAAATAGTACCAATCAAAATGGCGATACCGGTAAAAACAAAAAAAGCCAAGAAAAAAATATTATCAAGCTTTGTATTCATGCATTTTCAATATATACCCAGTAGTGAGCTTTGGCAAGGCATAAAATGCGCTCCGACTTGGTCGGAGCATTGCCAAAGTCTACTAACTGGGTATACTATTTTTATGCCCAAATCAAATATAAAATCAAGGAAAATATACTTAGATTATGCGTCTAGCGCTCTTTCCGCATCTGCCAACCCCGGGACTATTCATGAATTGGGGTTAAAAGAAAAAAATAAATTAGAAAATGCCAGAAAAAAAATCTCCAATATTTTAAATGCCAATAATAATGAAATTATATTTACGTCTGGGGCCACAGAAAGTAATAATTTAGCTATTTTGGGTGTTGTTAAAAATTTTAAAAAACCTCACATCATAACGACTAATATAGAACACGCTTCTGTTTTGGAAGTTTATAAACATTTAAAGAAAATAAAAAAAGCTGAAGTTACTTATGTAGAAGTATCAAAAAATGGAATAGTGGATCCAAGGAAAATTAAAAAAGCATTAAAGCCCAAAACTGTTTTAGTTTCTGTTATGTATGCAAATAATGAAATAGGCACAATACAGCCAATACGGGAAATTGCTAAGGAAATTCGCCATTTTAATAAAATAAATAATACAAAAATATTTTTCCATACTGATGCAACCCAAGCGATAAGTTATTTACCGATAAACGTTCAAAAACTTGGTGTGAATTTAATGTCTTTCAATGCCGCGAAAATTTATGGACCAAAAGGGGTCGGTGTTTTATATGTAAAAAGAGGCGTGCCAATTAACAAAATTATATTTGGTGGCGATCAAGAAAGGGGATTAAGGCCTGGAACTGAAAATGTGGCCGGAGCTCTCGCCATTGCTTCTGCCTTAGAAATTACAGAAAAAATAAAAGACAAAGAATCAAAACGTTTAAGAAAACTTCAAGATTATTTTATAAAAAAGTTAAGCAGAACTTTCTTTTTTTCAGGATTTCCTGCCTTGCAACGTCAACCGTTCAAAAAAGAAAGTTCTGCTTCTTTCATAATAAACGGAGATTTAGAGAATAGATTGCCAAACAATATAAATATCACATTTCCGAAAATCCCGAGCGATCTTTTAGTAATTGAGTTATCGGCGAAGGGTATTATGACATCATCAAAAAGCGCTTGTAAAAGTTCTTGGGCAGAAGGTTCATACGTCATACAAGCGATACGTAGTAAAATTGGCTTGCCCGCCGAAGCTTTAGCGAAGGAGGGCGGGGTGCGTTTTTCTTTAGGCAGACAAACAACCAAATCCGATATTGATTACACTGTGAAATCTTTATCTCAAATTTTGACAAAATTAAAAAAATGGTATAATTAGACTTTATGATTTTCTTTAATGGTGAATTCCCAGGTACCATCAATTAATAATAATTTGATTTTTTACTTATAAATTGCTAATATCCATACATGACTACTATAACCATTCCCAAAAATTATATATCTAATGATGACCTTGTAATTATTCCTCGCAAGCAATACGAGAGTTTTCTTGATATCGGCAAACAATGGAAAAAAAGATTATTCGAAGAGGGAGATACCGATCAAGCAATAGCTATTTATAAAAAAGAAAAGAAACAAGGTAAATTGAAAATATTAAAATCTCTGGCAAGTTTGAGATAAGTAATATGCTCATTCGTTTTACTTCTAAATTCAGAAAGGCATATAAGAAGATGCCCAAGATGGTAAAACTAAAAGCTGAAGAAAAAGAAAAGATTTTTCAAAAGAATCCTTTCGATGCTCGTCTTGATACTCATAAACTTCATGGAAAATACAGAGAACATTGGGCATTTACTGTGATTGGTCAATATAGAATAATGTTGGCATTTTCTGGTGCAGAATTTGTTGATTTTATCAATATTGGTACTCATGAAATATACAAATAATCTCAAATTTTGACAAAATTAAAAAAATGGTATAATTGAAGCATGGATATTAAAGACCTTAATAAAGCACAGCTTATATTACTGGCAGTACTTTTAAGTTTCGTGACTTCTATTGCCACGGGTATAACGACAGTTACCTTGATGCAACAGGCGTCTCCTTCTTTTACTGTGCCTGTCAATCGCATTATAAAGCAGACCGTTGAAAAAATTCAGCAGGTGGAAGGTAAAACACAAACCGTGGTGATTAAAGAAGAGGACTTGGTAGTGGATGCTATCGCTAAAAATAAATCAGCCGTTTTTGTTTTGACCAAAGATGGTTATGATTTAGATGGCAATTCAGCTGAGATTTCTGCTGGTAGAGCTTTCGCGATTTCTTCCGACGGCATAGTTGTGGCTGATGCCAAACTAGCGCCCGAGAACGGGGTTTATTATCTTAAAAATGAAAGCGGGAAATTTAAAGCCAATTTTTTATCAGCAAACAGCGCAGGATTTTCGTTTCTTAAAGTCGGGGACCCAATTGACGCAAAAGATAAAATTGTTTTCAGCGTGCCTGCTTTGGGGGACCTATCTAAAATGAAAATAGGGCAAAAAATTTTGGTTTTGGGCAATACAATATCTTCTTCTATTTTTGAAGGCAACAATGATGTAAACATTACCGTAACAAAATCAAATGCGGGAGGATTAGTCCTAAACCTGGACGGCGAGGCCTTGGGTATTGCTCTTTTTAGTGACACCATTTCATTTGCTTCAATTAATTTAATAACTGACGCTCTAAAGCTGATGGAAATACCAAAAACGTAATAAACTTTATAACTCAAACACATGCCACCATTAAATAAATTTACAACTAAAGCTAAAGATGCAATCAAAAAAGCCCACGAACTTGCCATTGAACGCGGAGTCAATCATGTTTCTTCACTTCACCTATTGACCGCGCTTTTGCTTCAAGAGGAGAGTATGGTAAATTCCATTTTAGATAAATTGGAAATTGATACAATGCTTCTAACTGATTCCATTTTAGAATTAATTGAATTGCCTGAATCACATAACACTCTTTCTCCCTCATATCAGATTTATTTAAATCCTGATCTGGCACAAGTAATAGAACAATCAGCTAAATTGGCAGAATTCATGAAAGATGATTTTGTTTCAACTGAACATCTTTTTATTGCCATATTAGAAGTTACAAGCGAAGCGCGAGAAACTTTAGCGCGATTTAGAATTCATAAAGATTCGGTTATGAAAGTTGTTGAAGAACTGCGCAGTCAAAATATTACCGATATCACAGAACCAAAGAAATTTAAGTTGCTTTTAAAATACACTCGCAATTTAACCAAATTAGCCAAAGAAGACAAATTAGATCCAGTTATTGGTCGCGATAATGAAATAATGCGCATTATGCAGATACTTTCCCGCAGAACAAAAAACAATCCTATTTTAATAGGTGAAGCCGGCACTGGAAAAACGGCGGTCGTGGAAGGTCTCGCTCAGCTTATTGTAAAAAACAATGTTCCTGAATCTTTAAAAGACAAAGAACTTGTTTCTCTTGATTTAGGCTTATTGGTTGCTGGTACGAAATATCGCGGAGAGTTCGAAGAGAGATTAAAAGGCATTATGAAAGAAATTGAACGTTCGGATGGGAAAATAATTCTTTTTATTGATGAAATTCATACGATTGTCGGCGCTGGGGGAGCCGAAGGCACTATGGATGCCTCAAATATGTTGAAACCGGCGCTTTCTCGCGGCGAACTCCGAGCCATTGGCGCGACAACATTACGAGAATATCAGAAACACATTGAAAAAGATCCAGCTTTAGCCAGACGTTTTCAGCCGGTATTTATTGATGAGCCCGGATTAGAAGATGCTATTGCCATATTGCGCGGTCTTAAAGAAAAGTATGAACTTTTTCATGGTGTGCGAATTACTGACGACGCTATAATTACTGCGGTAAATCTCTCTGCTCGCTACATTACGAATAGATTTTTACCGGATAAAGCGGTAGATTTAATAGATGAAGCTTCCTCTTCTCTTAAAATAATGCTTGAAAACAAGCCACCAATTTTAGAAGACGCGCACAGAAAGATAATGCGTTTAGAAATTGAGAAAGAGGCGCTGAAGAAAGAAATTTCTAATTTAAGTGAAGATCAAAATAGAAAAGATAAAACCAAAGAGAAAGAACTTAAAAATAGAATTAAAGAAGTAGACAAAGAGATAGGCAATCTATATGAAAAAACAAAAGAGCTTGAGTTAAAATGGCAAAATGAAAAATCAATCGTGATTGAAATTCGTTCAATCAAAAAAAATCTTGAAACGCTTCGTCTGGAAGCTGAAGATGCTGAAATGAGGTCAGATCTTTCTCGGGCCGCGGAAATACGTTATGGCAAAATACCTGCGCTTAAAAAAGAACTTGAAATAAAACTTTTACGCCTAAAAAAACTGCAAAAATCACGCCGAATTCTAAAAGAAGAAATTACAGCCGAAGACATAGCGGAAGTAGTTGCCCGTTGGACAGGCATACCATTAACTAAAATGCTTGAAGAAGAACGTGTAAAACTTGAGAAAATGGAAATAGAATTGAAAAAGCGGGTAATAGGTCAAGATGAGGCCATCGCGCGTGTCTCAGATGTGATTCGTCGTTCTCGCGCGGGTATTTCAGATCCAAACAGACCAATTGGTTCTTTTATTTTTTTAGGTCCGACGGGAGTCGGCAAGACAGAGCTTACTAAAGCATTGGGACAATTTATCTTCAACGATGATAAAGCAATTATTCGTGTGGATATGTCCGAATATATGGAACGTCATTCAGTCTCAAAACTTATCGGTTCTCCTCCGGGGTATATTGGTTATGACGAAGCGGGTCAGCTGACTGAATCTGTGAGACACAGGCCATATGCCGTAATACTTTTTGATGAGATTGAAAAAGCTCACCCGGAAGTTTTTAATATGCTCTTGCAAGTTATTGATGAAGGGAGATTAACTGATGGCAAAGGCAGGGTCGTGAATTTCAAGAACACTATTATTATTCTTACTTCTAATATCGGCTCGCAATTTGTGGAAAAAATGGAATCAATTGGATTTTCCAATAATTCTAATAAGCAAGATTATAGCAATATGAAAGAAAAAGTTATGGAATCACTCAAAGATCATTTCCGCCCAGAATTTCTCAATAGACTTGATGAAAATATTGTTTTTGATATTTTATCAGAGCCGGCTATTAAGGAAATAGTTAATTTGAGAGTAAAAGTGGTAAAAGATCGCCTTTTTACTAAGGGCATAAATTTTGAAATTTCTGATGAGGCATTATCCTACTTGGCGAAAGAAGGTTATAATCCGCATTATGGCGCTCGTCCGCTAAACCGTTTGATTCAAAATAAAATTTTAAATCCTGTTGCGTCGTATATTATTTCCAATGGAGTGAAAAAAGGAGACACTGTGAATGTTGTTGTAAAAGGCGCTGAACTTATTATTGAAACTAAAAGAGGTTATGTCACGGGACGGACAAGTAAAATCAAAAGTCCAATTCGCGTAAGATCTCATTCTTCTGTTTAAGGATAATATATAGAAGTTTTTTATGTATTCTTAAAAAAGATGCCAAAAATGATTTTTTGTGTTATTTTATACTTGTCCCGCCGAATTATAAAATAGGCGGATGCGCGCGTCGGTGGTAGAGCGGTCAATTACAACAGACTGTAAATCTGTCGCCTTCGGGCTACGAAGGTTCGAATCCTTCCCGGCGCACCAAGTCTAAAGAATTTTTGTATAAGAAAAAATATAGAATTAAAAGATTAATTCTTTAGTAAGATGTTACTGAATTTCATTTAAGATCTTCTAGGCTTATTTTTGTCATATCAAACTTTTTTCGAAGACAGTTTATCAACGGTAACAAATTTGTTCTTCTTAAATCCTCTGGTCGATGCTCTCCCTTCTTAAGCATAATATGATCAATGACAAAATCAATTTTTCCAATTAATATCCGAATTTCGTTTTGGTCTGCTTCTGTTGTAGCAATAACCTTTAATTGGTAACAATAATCTCTAAGCTTTTTGTAACTTTTTATTAGACTCTCAGATTGTTCAATTTTTCTTAAATGATGTTTTAACAACAGTCTTTCAGACATAAATTTTATATTATATTATATTATATTTAATTTTGTAAAAACACTAATAAATTTCTTCACTTGACCTTTCTTTAAGTATACCAAATTCTCTATACAAATGCGACAGTTTTGACATAATGCCGGCAATAATGTATGATGTGATAAATGGATTCGTTTTTTCCAAAATCTGATTAAGAGGGTAGCCACAATGACTTTGATAGTGTTCTGTTTGTTTTATGTCAGCGGAATGGTTCTTATTGGCATTCCAATGGCGTGGAAATCTGTCCAATTGTGTTGTGAAAAAAAGAAGGAGAGATGGGGGGCGTGGGGATATGTTTTACTTCCTCTCACTTCGTATGTACGAAACAATCCATCTTTCAATCCCTACTTTACGTGGCTAGAAGACAAACTTCAGAAGGACGGAAGACTCAATACGGATAGATTCCTTCTCTACATTGTTTGGACTATGCTAATCTGGCCATTACGAGTGGTTTACAGCATCACATGGTTCCTAGTATGGTTTCTGGTGATAATGTATCGCCTTTCGTGTGAAGTCAAGTATTCAACACCTCATAATGATCGTGTTGATCATTAGTGTTGAAAGTTGAATTCTGAAAAGATACTTTCATCGCTACAAGAGTCGCTTGACCTTGTAGCGGCTTTTGTTTTAATAAAACTGTTTTATAAATATAAAAATATGGAAATTAGAAACATAGCAATAATAGCGCACGTGGATCACGGTAAGACGACATTGACTGATGCCTTGATGAAGCAAAATGGCGGACTTCAAGATGAGGGAGTGTCCATGGATTCAAATGACTTGGAAAAAGAGCGGGGTATTACCATTTATTCAAAAAATACCTCTATCTATTACAAGGACACGAAGATTAATATTGTAGATACTCCTGGTCACGCGGATTTTGGCTCCGAAGTGGAACGTGTTTTGCGCGCGATTGATTGTGTGCTTTTATTAGTGGATGCCGTTGAAGGACCAATGCCTCAAACGAAGTTTGTTCTGAAAAAATCTTTAGAATTAGGATTAAAACCCATTGTGGTTATAAACAAGATAGACAAACCAGCTTCTGATCCACATAGAGTGCACGAAGAAATTTTGGAATTATTTTTTGAACTAGGCGCCAGCGAGGAACAAGCTAATTTTGAAACAGTTTACGCTATTGGTCGCGAGGGGAAAGCTTTTAAAAATTTAGGCGATAAGTCGTCTGATCTCTCTCCGCTTTTAGACCTAATTTTAGAGAAAGTGCCACCGGCGGACTTTTGTCAAGGGGTGTCCTTGACAAGCTTGTCAAGGACACCCCTTGACAATCCACTGCAAGCGCAAGTTTTTAATTTAGATTATGATAATTTTTTGGGGCGTATGGCTGTGGCGCGAATTTATTCTGGAAAGATTTCCTCTGGCAGTCAAATTTTTGTAAAAGGAAAAGATGGCACTAGGCAAGGTAAAATAACCAAACTTTTCACTTTTGAGGGAATCAAAAAAAAAGAAGTTTCTTTTGCAGAATCAGGCGATGTGGTTCTTTTGGCTGGGATTCCAGATATTTATATCGGAGAGACTTTGTGTGAAGAAGAGAATACAGAACCGTTGCCCGCTATCGCCATTGATGAACCCACGCTCTCTCTTAATTTTTTAGTCAACGATTCGCCATTTGCGGGTCGTGAAGGAAAATTTATTACTTCAAGACAGATTAAAGAAAGATTAGAAAAAGAATTGGAAATAAATGTGGGACTCAAAGTTGATTTTTCTCCGGATCAAGAAGAAAAGAAATCGGGTCCGTCCTTTTTTAAAGTCTATGGCCGAGGGGAACTCCACATAGCTATTTTACTTGAAAATATGCGTCGAGAAGGATTTGAAATGCAGGTCTCTCAACCAGAAGTTATTATTAAAGAAGCAAATGGGGTTAAAACAGAACCTTACGAAGAGTTGATAATTGACGTTCCCATGGAATCCTCTGGCGGTGTCATAGAAAAAATTGGCAAAAGAAGAGGCATAATGAAGGATATGACACAGAAACAAAATATTGCCAGAATTATTTTTGATATACCAACCCGAGGACTATTAGGTTATCGCGGAGAATTTATTATAGATACAAAAGGAGAAGGCATAATGTCTTCACGAGTTACGAGGTTTAAAGAATATGCGGGAGAAATAAAAAAAAGAGAATATGGTTCTATGGTTTCTATGGTGGATGGCAAAGCAGTGGCTTTTTCTCTTGCCAATTTACAAGAACGTGGTATATTGTATATTGAGCACGGAAGTCAAGTTTATGAAGGAATGGTTATTGGCAATGTTTTGAAAGGAGATGAACTGTCGGTTAATCCTACGAAGGGTAAGCAACTAACTAACATGCGAGCGTCAGGCACCGATGAAGCTATAGTCTTGAATCCCGCTTTTATTTTAAGCATTGAACGAGGTTTGGAGGTTATGAATGAAGATGAATATTTAGAAATCACTCCAAAATCGGTAAGATTGCGTAAAAAATATTTAACCGAGTTAGATCGAACGAAAAAAAGTAGAGAATAATGATTATGTCAACAATATCTTTCAAACCCAACAAAGTCACAAAAAAAATAACTTCACATCTTCAAGATCGCGCAAGTGATGTTGTTATTAATCGTTTTGGTTTAACTGCTGATGGAAAAAGAAAAACCCTTGAAGAGATTGGCAAAAAATACAACATTACCAGAGAGCGTGTTCGTCAGATTGAAAATGCAGCCATAAATCTAATTAAAAAGTCAGAAGCCTATAAAGGCGAACAAGCAGTTTTTAATGAATTAAAGCAATTAATCCACAAATTAGGGTCAATTGTCGCCGAGCATGAACTGTTGTTGCATATTTCAAAAGACAAAAATACTCAAAATCATATTAATTTTTTTTTAACGCTCGGAGATTTTTTTAAGAAACATCGCGAAGACGAACATTTTCATACTCGCTGGAGCGTGGATGATGAAATGGCAGACAAAGTGCATGATTCTTTGAGAAAACTTTACGCAAGTTTAGGAGATGAGGATCTTATTTCGGAAACAGAGATGATTAAAAAGTTTTTTGACCAAATGAAAGATATTTCCGAGCAATACAAAAATGAAGAAATGGCTCGAAGATGGCTGTCTATGTCAAAAACTGTCGCTAAAAATCCTCTGGGTGAATGGGGCAAAACAAGTTCACCAAATATTCGCGTTCGCGGAGTAAAAGATTATGCCTTTCTGGTTATGAGACGTCACGGTTCACCAATGCATTTCAAAGAAGTTGCGGATTCTATTTCTAAAATCTTTAATAAAAAAATTCACTATGCCACTTGTCATAATGAACTTATCAAAGATCCTCGATTTGTGTTAGTTGGGAGAGGTATGTATGCCTTGGCTGAATGGGGTTATAAAAAAGGTATCGCTCGTGAAGTTATTAGAGATATTTTAAAGAGAGAAGGTCCGCTTGGCAAGGATGAAATAATTGCCAAAGTAAATAAAGAAAGATATTTCAAAAAAAATACTATTTTAGTGAATCTGGTTAATCCTAAGTATTTCAAGAAAAACAAAAGCGGACTTTACAGTGTAATCTAAATTTAAAAACCTCCCCCAGATAGCGCCTTAGGCGCTATCTGGTATGGAGATTTAGAGGGTTTAAGTTTTACTTTGTTTTTTTATCTTTTTATATTAAAATGTAGAGATGAATGAATTTCTTGACGCTGTTGAGAACGGAATTAAAGAATATTGGCCCTGGCTTCTAGCCATAATTCTTGGCTATTTTTTTTGGAGATATAATCTATGGCATAGCTTAATAAGAGAGCTTTTGCCTTTAATTGGAACAATCTTTCTCGGCTGGGTAGCCTGGAAACTTTGGGTTCACTATATACGACAGGATTTCATTTCCGGCATTGATTTTGTTTTACTGGAAATTATACCTCCGCGTGATGTTGAACGAAATCCAAAAGCAATGGAACTTTTCATAACCAACGCTCTTTATCACTGGAGCATGAAAGGTGGAAAAGAATCATATTGGCAAGGAGCCGTATGGTTTTGGTTTTCTTTGGAACTTGTATCTCTTGAAGGACAAGTGCATTTTTATATACGCACACCCTCACGTATCCGCAGTTTAATTGAAACGCAGATGTATGCTCAATATCCCCAGGCGCAAGTGAAGGTAGTAGAAGATTACACTTTAGCGGTTGATAAAATTACGCCTTCGAGCGCATGGAATGCCTGGGGGTGCGAATTCGGTTTACTTAAACCGGAAGCATATCCAATAAAAACATATATTGATTTTGGATTGGACAAAGACCCAAAAGAAGAATATAAAATTGATCCCATTTCTCCAATTATTGAGTTTTTTGGATCATTGGGGAAAGGAGAGCAGGCGTGGATGCAAGTTATTATTACACCCTCAAAAAAAATATATCATACCCACGGTACATGGTTTAAAAAACATGATTGGGTAGAAGAAGCAAAGAAACAGCTAGAGAAATTATTACTGCCTTATACTTCTAAAAGGGATGACCCAGGCACGAATGTTATTAAACTAGCTCGAATTGAAGTTCGTGTTCCAAGCTTTTTAGACAGAGTTGTGAAAGCAATGAGCGCCAAAACCGGGAAGCTTGGTTTTGAGACCGGTATTAGAATTATGTATTTGGCAAAAAAAGAGGTATATCCTGTTGGCTCTAGAACTAATAATTCTAGAAATATTCGTCTTATTTTTCGTCAATATACCACCCCTGATTCAAATGGCCTAAATCGCATAAATTCAGCTCAAGCGGATGCTTATGGCGGAATTTTTACCCTTCCCCCTCATAAAATAATGCGTTTAGCAAACAGAATGCTTCATGAATATCGCGAACGATCTTTTTTCCATCTTCCGCTTAGACATCATCTTTTCAACAATCATAAGATTTATCTACACTGGCCCATTTCTCGTCTTTTTATGGCATATAAACATCCAGAGACTTTTGTCTTAAATACGGAGGAATTAGCAACATTGTGGCATTTTCCTGGACAAATATTGAAAGTGCCTACGCTTACTCGCATTGAATCCAAAGAAGCTTCTCCGCCTCCAAATTTACCGATTTAATATATGGAAGACCTATCTACAGAACCCAATTTCATTCTAAAATCTAATTTTATCTTTTCCAAAAAAGTTGTCTTTTATATACTCTTATTTCTAATATTTACATACCTTTTATTTTTAAGCGCGCCTGTGGATTTTCCCATAGGGGTTATAATAAATATAAATCAAGGTGAAAGCTTGCGAAGCGCATCTTTTAAGTTAAAAGAAAATCATATTATACGTTCCAGAATAGTATTTGAAGCTTTTGTAATTATTTATGGCAGAGAAAAACGCGTAATCTCAGCTGATTATTTATTTGAAAATAAGTTGCCGGTTTTTGAAGTAGCCAGACGTATATCAAAAGGAGAAAGACACTTGGCGCCGATAAAAGTTACGATTCCGGAAGGTTTTGATATTTCTGAGATAGCGCAAGTTTTTACGTCAAGGTTATCTACTTTCAATAAAGATAAATTTTTACTGGAAGCAAGGGAATTAGAAGGTTACCTTTTTCCTGATACTTATTTTTTCTTTACCACTGATACGGAACAAGAAGTAATAAAATCTATGAATGAAAATTATGAAAAGAAAATCACTCCTCTTCGGCCTCAAATCGTCTCAAGTGGCAAAAGCGAAAAAGAAATTATCATTATGGCTTCAATTGTGGAAAGAGAGGCTAAGGGTAATAACGATCGGGCTTTTATTTCTGGAATTTTATGGAAAAGACTTTCTTTGAATATGCCACTTCAAGTGGATGCTACGCCTGAGACTTATAAAACAAGAGGATTACCTAAAAATCCCATTGGAAATCCAGGACTACAAGCAATAGAAGCTACTATCTATCCTAAAAAATCCAATTATCTTTATTATTTACACGATAAAGACGGCATTGCTCACTATGCAAAAACTTTTGCAGAACATAAACAAAACATATTAAAATACTTGAAATGAAAAAACACAATTTAGCTTTTATAGATATAGAAACTACCGGTCTTAATCTGATTGAGCATGAAATTATTGAAATTGGTTGTGTTGTCACGGCTCCTAATTTGAAAGTGATTGAAGAATTTAAGTTAAAAATAAAACCAGAACGCATTGAAGATGCCGATCCCGTGTCTTTGAAAATTAGTCATTATGATAAAGAAAATTGGAAACGGGCTTATACTTTAGAAAAAGCCATGAAAATTTTTTCTAAAAAAGTGAAGGATTGCATTATGGTCGGGCAAAATGTGGCCTTTGATTCTGGATTTCTGGAATACGCCTATGCTCAAACTGAAGTAAAAAACAGTATGCATTATCATAAACTTGATACTATTTCTATCGCTTGGGCAAAATTACACAAAGAGCCAGATCTTGAGCACTTTTCTTTACGTGAATTGTGTTTATGTTTTGATATAAAAAATGAACATGCCCATACCGCTCTTTCTGATGCGCGAGCGACCTTTGAACTTTACAAAAAGCTGATGGAGCTATAGACTTCTTGAAACATAAACTTTTCTTTGGTACGGATTTTTTGAAGCTTAAAAAATCCTGAAATTTTCGCGCCGTCACGTTCAAAACCCCTTCTAAAAGTTATGTTTCAAGAATATATTATGAAGAAGAAAAATGTTATATTTTTAGGACTTTCCGGAGGTGTTGATTCTGCTGTGAGCGCAACTTTATTAAAAAAACAGGGCTACGAAGTCGTCGGAGTTTTTATTAAGACATGGCACCCGGATTTTCTAGTTTGCAACGAAGAAGAAGAGCGCCGCGACGCTATGCGCGTCGCGGCGCATTTAGATATTCCATTTTTAACTTTTGACTTAGAAAATATTTATAAAAAAAAAGTTGCGAATTATATGATTTCTGAATACAGAAAGGGGAGAACACCGAATCCAGATGTGGTGTGCAACAAAGAGGTTAAATTCGGAGCATTTTTAAAGAAATCAATTTCAATGGGAGCTGATTATATTGCGACTGGACATTATGCGCAAAACAAATACACAGGCAACGCCCGTGTATTGTTGAAAGGCAAAGATCCAACAAAAGACCAAAGTTATTTTCTTTGGACGCTTAAACAAAAACAACTTTCTAAAATAATTTTTCCGGTAGGAAATTTAAAAAAGTCAAAAGTTCGCAAACTAGCTAGAAAATTAAAATTACCGGTAGCTGAAAAAAAAGATAGCCAAGGCATATGCTTTTTAGGCGCGGTGGATTTGAAAGAATTTTTAAAGCATTATATTAAAGAAAAAAAAGGGAAAGTGCTTAATGAAAAAGGAGAAAAAATTGGTTATCACAATGGGGTGGTTTTTCACACATTGGGCGAACGACATGGTTTTATTGTTATAAAAAAAAGTCCAAATGATAAACCTTATTACATAATCGGGAAAGACGTAAAAAAGAATATTTTAACAGTTTCTCAAAACAAAAATTTTTCTCATTCTAACATTCTAACGAACATTAGAATAGAAAATGTGAATTGGATAACAAAAATTCCAGATAGTAAAAAGAATTACACAGCACAAATTCGCTATCATGGTGAATTTTTGCTTTGTAAAATAAAATATTCAACACTAAGTGTTGCGCAAGTAATTTTTAAAAAACCAGTTTTAGTTGCTTCCGGTCAGTCCTGCGTTATCTATGACGGTAATGTTTGCTTGGGCGGGGGAGTGGTGAAGTAAAACTTTTCTTTTACTAGGTTTGGCTATATAATGGAAAACAAATGGATTCAAATGAAATCAGGTCTAGGTTTTTAAAATTTTTTGAAAAACGAGGGCATAAAATAATTCCTTCCGCTTCGCTCGTTCCCGAGAATGACCCATCGGTGCTTTTTACAACGGCTGGGATGCAACCCCTTGTACCTTATTTGCTTGGACAAGCTCATCCGATGGGTAAAAGAATTGTAAATATACAAAAATGTGTGCGCACTCAAGACATAGACGAAGTTGGAGACAAAACTCATGACACCTTTTTTGAAATGATGGGTAATTGGTCTCTTGGTGATTATTTTAAGGAAGATGCAATTAAATGGAGTTATGAATTTTTAACTTCCAAAGATGAGGGTCTTGGACTTGACCCAGCACGATTATATGTAACTGTTTTTGAAGGTGATGAAAATGCTTCACAAGACACGGAGGTATTTAATATTTGGGAAAAATATATTCCCAAAAATCGGATTTACTATATGGGCGCTGAAACAAATTGGTGGAGCGTGGGCGATGATGGCCCCTGCGGTCCAGATACGGAAATGTTTTATGATATAACAAAAGATGGACTGGGTGATTTAACTAAAGAGGAATATATAAAGGCTGACCAAGAGCAGAAAGTTATTGAAATCTGGAATGATGTTTTCATGGAATATAAGAAAAAAGATGGAAAAGTAATTGGGAAATTAAAACAAAAAAATGTTGATACCGGTGCTGGTCTTGAGCGAATAATTATGGCCATTCAAGGCAAAGATAATATTTTTGATACAGATTTATTTAAAGATTTAATTGATAATCTTACATTAAAGTCTCAGAAGACTAATACCAGTGACATATCTATTAGAATAATCGCTGATCATTTTAGAACTGCGGTATTTATGATAACTGATGGAATTTTACCATCCAATACGTATCGAGGTTACATTTTGCGTCGCCTTTTGCGAAGAGTTTTTACTAAAGCTTCTCTGGCTGAACTTCCCGATCATTTTTGGATTGAAATTATTGAGATATTATCTAGAGTCTATAAAAAAAATTATCCCGAAATAAAAGAAAAATTTGATTATATTGTTTCAGTTATTAAAAAAGAAGAAAAAATATTTGAAAAACCCCTTGATGGAATTGAGACATATCGTTTGGATCTTGAAGTAGCAAAACTTGGTGTCATAAAAAAAATGGGAGGTGTGCCTATCTTAAAAAACAAAGATACAGCTTCGGGTTTGTATATTTATACGAGTTTTGAAACATACGGAAATCCAATTGATCTAAGCATGAATGTTGCAAAAAATTTAGGTTATGCAGTAGACGAAGATACAATTAATAAAGCTATAAAAGAACATCAAGAAAAATCTCGCACTGCATCCGCTTACATGTTCAAGGGTGGGCTGGCGAATCATAATGAAAAAACGATTAAGCTTCACACTGCGCATCATTTGCTTTTGGCGGCCCTTAAAGTTATTGTCGGTTCTAGCGTGAAACAAAAAGGAAGCAATATTACCGAAGAACGTTTACGAATAGATTTTCTTTGCGATCATAAATTAACCGACGAAGAAAAGAAAAAGGTAGAAGATTGGGTTAATGAGAAAATAAAACTAGGTCTAAGTGTGACAAAGAGAGAGTTACCGTTACATCTTGCCGAGAAAATAGGCGCTGAAATGGAATTCGGAATAAAATATCCTGAAATAGTATCGGTCTATTTTATTGGTCCAGGTGAGCATTATGATGCTGTCAGTAAAGAATTCTGTAGTGGTCCGCATGTTACTAATACTGGATTACTGGGGATATTTAAAATCCAGAAAGAAGAGGCAGTAGCAAAAGGAATAAGGCGCATTAAAGCGGTGCTTGTATAAAATTAATAAGATTAAAATTTAAATTTTAAAAAAAAATGGAAACACCCCCTGGAAAAAGACTAACCCCCTTAGACACAACTAATATTTCAAAAGAAACCAAAGGGGCTGACTCCAATGTTGAAGAATTAAAGAAATTAATTAATGATCCTGATTTCAAAACCCAATTTTTGGCTGTCCAAACAAGAACAGAAATTGCTATAAAAAATAAATTATTAAACAGCACCAAAAAGAGAGACCACGAAACAAAGTTAGCTGAAGCAAATAGATCTCTCTTACAAGCAACGGAAATTCAAACACAAAATCTTAACCAACTAAAAGAAGAACTGGAACAACCAACCCCCGAACTAGTGGAAGCTTTAAATGTTTGGGGAAGATCAAGAAATGTTAGAGGGGAGTATGGTTCCGATCAAAAAGGTTTTAATGCTGGAGTAGTCCATTATTTTGAATACCGGGCACATGTCGGAAAAAATAAAAAACGTTTTAAACCAGAAAACACCCTAAGTATAGAAAGCTTTATTGACTACACGAAAAAATATCAAAGTTTTTTAGAAAATCCGAACCCCGCCACTAATCCACAAATTAAAACAACTAGATTATTAGAAGATTTGAAGGGAAATCGTCGTTTGTATATATTAACAAAAGAAAAAGAGTTCATTGTGGGTTTTGAGAGGACTGGAGAAGGAATGAAAATCTTGTCAGTTTTTCTGGAACAAAATACGCAAAAATTAAATAAGGTGGCAGATGACGAGCTAAATTCTACAGAAAAATCACAAACTAGATTTAATCGTTTAGAAGAACCTGTTAAAGAAATATCACTTTGAAATCATAGTCTTTAATATTTATGTAAAAAAGGTGTAAGACTCTAAAATGTTTACAGACTTTTTTATGGTATAATTAACCAGATGGGAATTTTTTCAAGCAACAAAGAAAAAGATGAATTAATTTTAGTTTTTGACATCCGATCTTCTTCGGTGGGAGGAGCGCTTTTTAGGGCGCAACAATCAGGAATTCCCAAAATAATTTTTTCTATTAGAGAACCGATAATTCTACAAACAAGTCTTGATATTAACCAATTTTTATTTTCAACCATAAAACCTCTTAGTGATATTGCTGGGAAAATCGCTAAGACGAGTATTGGCGCGCCTTCAAGGATTTTTTGTATTCTTTCGTCTTCATGGTATGTTTCCCAAATACGGATAATTAGTTTTAAAAAAGATACGCCTTTTATATTTACTTCAAAACTGGCCGATGATTTAATACAAAAAGAAATATTAACTTTTGAAGAAGAACATTTGGCAAAATATGTGCACTCAAGTCATAAAATCAGATCAATTGAACTTAAAAATATTAAGATAATGTTAAACGGCTATGAAACGTCTCATCCCCTAGATCAAAAAGCCAAAGAACTTGAAATGACCATTTTTATTTCCATGAGTCCGGAGCAAGTCTTATTAAAAATAGAAGAGACAATAAAAAAATATTTTCATTTTGAAAATATAAAATTTGTTTCTTTTGCAATGTCTTCTTTTGCTGTGGTGCGCGATGTGTATATGAATCAAGACAACTTTCTTTTAATTGATATTGGAGGAGAAGTAACTGATATTTCTATGGTAAAAAAAAGTATCCTACGCGAATCAATTTCCTTTCCCTTGGGTCGTAATTTTATAATACGCGGGATTGCATCTATCCTAAGCTGTACGCTTGGCGAAGCAGAATCATTTCTTTCTCTTTTTAAAGACGGGCACGCAGAAGCGGTGACGGAGAAAAAACTCAAACCGATTATAGATAAATTAAAAATAGAATGGCTGCAAAAATTTCAAGAATCTTTAGCTAATATTTCTAGAGATATTTCTATTCCCGCAACTATTTATTTATCCGTAGATAAAGATTTTGCGGATTTTTTTGGTAGAATAATTGAAACTGAACAATTTAATCAATATACCCTGACAGAATCTAAGTTTAGGATTATTTTTTTGAACACAGAGGCGCTTCACGGTATTGCAACATTTGAGGGGAATACAATTCGTGACCCGTTTATTATTATTGATTCTGTTTATATTAATCATTTTTTAATTCACCCCGTTTTACCCCGTTAAGCGGGGCAGAGTGGAGCAAGCATAATTATGTCAAAAAATTTATTTCAAGATATGATAAAAATAAATCATGAACGAAGGCAAATTAGCGATGAAACGGTAAAAAAGCCAAAAACAAGAGAGACGACAATGGCGCCCAATATTATTCCCGAACATCGCTATACTCTTTGGTTTGTGGCGTTAATTGCTGTCGTATTTTTTCTTTTTGCTCTTTCATACTTATTTTCAAAAGCGGAAGTTACCGTAGATCCAAAAATCAAAGACATTGTTTTGAATGAAAATTTATCCGCCAGCAAAGATTCAAATACTGGTGGTTTACCTTTTGATTTGGTTGTTATTCCTGGTGAAGAAACTAAAACAGTGGCAGCTATTGAAGAAAAGGAAATTTCTCAAAAAGCCAAGGGTACGGTTTTGATTTATAATGCTTTTAGCTCTGCCTCTCAAGCGCTTAATATAGACACAAGACTAGAGGGTTCAAACGGAAAAATTTATAAAACAGAAACCAGGACAATCGTACCAGGAATGGCTAAAAATGGCACGCCGGGATCGGTCGAAGTAAAAATTTATGGCGCTGAAGCAGGCGAAGAATATAATAGCGCTCCGCTTGATTTTAAAATTTTTGGCTTTAAGGGAACTTCAAAATATTCTAAATTTTATGCTAGATCAAAAGGAGAAATAACGAGCGGTTTTAAAGGAAAAACGCATATTGTCTCTTTGGTTGATAAAGAAAATGCAGTAACCGAGCTTAAAAATATTCTAAAAGAAAAACTCTTAAAAAAGGCGACGGACCAAATCCCAAGCGGTTTTGTCTTGTTTAAAAAAGCGATTTTTCTTGATATTGATGATGGTGAAAATATTGAACTTTTATCTCCGAATGATACTTTACCGATAAAACTTAAAGGCACGCTTTACGGCATTCTTTTTGAAGAAAAACAATTAACAAAAAAGATAGCGCAAGACACAATTGAAGAATATGATGGAAGCGAGGTCTATATATCAAATGTAAAAGATTTGATTTTTTCTCCCCCCGCTAAAGAGATTTCATTCAAGGATATAAAAACTCTTAATTTCAATTTATCCGGTACCGCAAAAATCGTTTGGAAATTAGATGTTGATAAACTGGCCACTGATTTGTTGAGTAAATCAAGAAAAGAATTTTATCAAATATTGTCACAATATCCAAATATAAATTCCGCCAACTTAACGCTTAGTCCCATCTGGAAGAGGTCTATTCCAGACAAAATAAAAGATATAAAAATACTTGTGAATTATCCAAAGTAATTTATAATAAAGTTTATGGGAAAAATAATCTTATGCGTAATACTCGGGGCAATGGTTGCTCACAACAAAACTTCCTTATAAATATATTTTTCATACCAATGCGCTTTCATAAATACCAAGGGTTTCCCTTGATAGCAATCTGAAATTTGTTGCTATATTTTTGAAATCTGATATAATATATAAGTATGAAAAACAGGACGACAAAAAAAGAATCTAAGTATCTGACAGAGAGTAAGTTTCAAGTGTTTGAAAATAAATTTCAAGTATTTGAAAAAAATTTTGAAAAACATATGGCAAATATTGCTAAGTCTTTTTCTAGAATAGATGAAAAGTTCGATAAAATAGATCAAAGATTAGTTCAACATGAAAAAGCCTTTGCTTTAGTACTCAAACAAATGCAAACATTTACAAAAGAAGCTCGAGAACACAGACAAACAATGTCTAGTTTAATGCGAACAGATATAGGTCAAGAAAAAGCTATTGAAGATTTGCAAATTAGAGTTGATCGTCTTGAAATGCAAATTAAATAATGCTATAGTTGTTATATATACATGAGTGACCTAAAAGATGAAAAAATGTTAACAGTCAGAGGAGTTGTCACTGAGGCGTTACCTTCCACTTTATTTAGAGTAAAAATAGAAAATAAAACAGACCTGCCTCCTGTCCGCGCAGACGGAGCGCAGACAGGAATTAATGAAGAAATTTTAGCGTATTTATCGGGAAAAATGCGCATGCATCGCATTAAAGTTTTAATTGGAGATTCGGTTGAAATTGTGCTTGATCCCTATGGTGGAAAGGGGAGAATAATTAAGAGGTTGTAATTTTTTGAGAAATGGTGTATTATATTAATTGCGGTTTTTAAAAAATGATATGTTGAAAAATAAGGGCCTTTCCCCTTATTTTTGTCTCGTTTTAGGTAAAATTTATGAAAATTAAATCAGCAGTAAAGAAAATATGTGATAATTGCAAAATAATCAGACGAGCTAGGCATTTACGCATAATTTGTTCCAATCCCAAACATAAGCAAAAACAATAATTTATGAGAATTCTTGGAATTACAGTGCCCAATGAAAAAAGACTCGAAATTGGTTTAACTTGCCTTTATGGAATTGGTATTTCAACTGCTCAAAAAATTTTAGATCAAACCAATATTGATCGTGGAGTTCGCGCAAAAGATTTAACATCAGACGAAGAAAACAGAATTCGTGTTCTGGTTGAAAAGATTTTAATAGAAGGAAATTTAAAAAGAGAAATATCAGCGAACATTAAAAGATTAAAGGATATTAAAAGTTATCGAGGTATTCGCCACATAAAAAGATTGCCAGTTCGAGGACAGAGAACAAAAACAAATTCTAGAACCATTAGAGGTAATGTGCGAAAGACAATGGCATCAGGTAGGAGAAAAGAGAGTAAGACATAAAAATAATTTCCGCCAAAAGCGGATCAGCCTATGGCGGAAAAAGTTAAAATGGGAAAGACAAAAATTACAACAAAAATAATCGAAGAAATAAAGAAAGAAGATATAGGAGAAATCCGCCCGAACGATTCAGTCGGGCGGGTAAAAAAAACTCCCCAAATACCCAAAAAGAAAATAACTTCCGGTGTTTTACATATTGATGCCACTTTTAACAACACCAAAGTACTTTTTACAGACAAGTTGGGCAATACATTGTTTTGGTCAAGCGCGGGAACCCTTGGTTTTCGAGGGGCAAAAAAGGGAACTCCATTTGCAGCTTCTAAGGTAGGTGATGTGATTGGCAGTAAAGCAGCTGTGCTTGGGATAAAAGACGCAGATGTGGTGGTTTTAGGAGTTGGGTCTGGACGTGAGCCCGCCATTAGAGCATTTATGGCTCATAGAATTGAAATCACTTCTATTCAAGATGTAACACCGGTGCCTCACAATGGACCAAAAGCCAAAAAACCCAGAAGAGTTTAAGTGAAAATCAATGAGAAAAGCGAATATGATTTTTCCTTATCCCTCACCAATTTATTGATTAAATTAAGTGATAAGATAAATTAAAAGAAATAAATTATGAACAATGATAAAATAAAATAATTAATAAATTGGTGATGGGATGACGATTTTTATAGTCATTTCATTTCTTAAAAATCAGCCATGATATCTAAACCAAAATTTAAAATTTGCCGAAGACTCGGTCCGGGAGTGTATGATAAATGTCAGACTTCGAAATTTACCACTGCAACTGGGAAGAGCGGTTCACTTGGCGCGCGCCGTCCGAAAGCTCTTTCTGAATATGGAGCACAGCTTATTGAAAAACAAAAAATACGTTTTTCATATGGTATATCTGAACGTCAGCTTTCAAATTATGTTAAGAAAGCTTCTCATGTCAAAGGCGCTGGAACTACGGAAAAATTTTATGAGGAACTTGAATCCCGTCTTGATAATGCAATCTATAGAATGGGTCTCGGGAGTAGTCGGCGCGCTACTAGACAAATGGTTTCCCATGGGCATTTTATAGTTAATGATAAAAAAGTTACTATTCCATCATATGAATTAAAGCTTGGAGATATTATAAAAATTCGTGAAGGATCTAGGGCTAAAAAAATTTTTAACAACATAGCAGAAAAACTGAAAGATTACAATTTTCCAGCCTGGATAAGTTTTGATTTAGAAAAGATGGAAGGAAAAGTTTTAGCCAAGCCGAAAAACACAGAGAGTTTTCTTGATTTAAATGCTGTTCTTGAGTTTTATAGTCGTTAATTTATTATTAATAAAAATTTTTTATGCCTGAATACGAAATAATTATGCCTTCTAAGCCCCGTATTGTTTTAGAAGAAGGAAATAAGGGAGTGTTTGAAATAGATGGTTTATATCCCGGGTATGGTCATACCTTGGGTAATAGCTTAAGAAGGATTATTCTCTCTTCTTTGCCGGGCGCTAGCATTACATCTATTAAAATAGATAATGTTTCTCATGAATTTCAGACAATGGATGGAATCAAAGAAGATGTAATTGTAATGATTTTAAATTTAAAAAAGGCCCGTTTTAAAATGCTATCGGACGAATCCCAAACAGTAACGCTTTCTGTTAAAGGTCCAAAGGAAGTTACAGCTTCCGATATAAAAACTGGTGGGCAAGTGGAGATTTTAAATGGAGATTTACATATTGTTTCCGTTACCGGTAAAGTAAATTTAAACATTGAAATGAAAGTTGAAAAAGGTTTAGGCTTTATTTCAAAAGAAATTTTTCAGAAAGAAAAAGTTGATGTTGGTACAATTGCTGTTGATGCAATTTTTACTCCGATTCGTCGAGTTGCTTATGAAGTTGAAAATATGCGTGTTGGTGACAAAACTAACCATAATCGCTTAAGAATCTCAATTGAAACAGATGGCACGCTCTCTGCCCGCGAGGCGCTTTCACGATCTATTGAAATTATGATTAATCAGCTCAAGGCTATTATTGATTTTAAGGAGCCAGAAGCTCAAACATCCGAAGAAGTCGGCGTTCCAACCAAAAACAAAGATAGAGAAACAGAAGAAAAAAACTCAGATTTTGCCGATATTTTAAAAACAAGAATAGACAGCTTAGATCTTTCCACTAGAACATTAAATGCGCTTACCTCCGCGAATATTAGAACATTGGGAGGTTTGGCTAGAAAAAAGCGCGAAGACTTGCTTGAAGTTGAAGGTATCGGCGAGAAAGGAATAACTGAAATAAAAAAGATACTCGGTAAGTTTGGCCTTAATCTGAAAGAATAATTTTTATGCGACACCATAATACTAAAAGAAAATTTGGAAGAGAAAAAAGAGTAAGAAATGCGTTACTTAATTCATTGGCGCTTAACTTAATTGCGCGCGAGAAAATAAAAACAACTTTACCTAAAGCAAAAGAGCTAAGACCTTTTATAGAAAAGCTTATTACGCGCGCGAAAAAGAATAATTTGGCTATTCGCAGATTAGTAATTTCTAAACTTGATGGTCGTGGTCGCGAAGTAAAAAAACTTTTTGAAATCATTGCGCCAAAATATATTAATAAAAATGGAGGATATACCAGAATTCTAAAATTAGGAGCAAGAATAACCGACGGAGCGCCGATGGCTATAATAGAATTTATATAATTATGAAAACAATAATTGAAACAAAAACAATAGATGCAAATGGCAGAACCTTGGGTAGAGTTGCTTCTGAGGTGGCAACGATACTTATGGGCAAAAACAAACCCACTTTTGAGCGCAATAAATACTCTGGCGCGTCTGTAAAAGTTATTAATGTTTCAAAACTTAGCATCACAACGAAAAAGTTAGAAGAAATTTATCATACCAGATACTCGGGGATTCCAGGAGGACTTCGTATTTTAAAAGGTAGCCATACGGTTAAAACAAAAGGACTAAAAGAATTAATGAGACTTGCAACCTACCAAATGCTTCCTTCAAACAAATTACGCAGGGTTATGATGAAAAATTTAAAAATTGAAAACTAATATGATAGATAAAGACACAACAACTAAAAAATCAAAACCTGCCCGCAATGCTTCGCATAGCGATGCAGGCGGGGAGAAATATGTAGAAGCCGTAGGAAGACGCAAAACTTCAACTGCTAGAGTGCGTATTTGGCCGTCTGGGAAAGCAGTTTTTTTAGTTAACGGTGTTGATAGTAAAGAATATTTTAAAACAGAAGAAGAACGTCGCTTAATCTTAGATCCGATAATAAAAGGCATAGTGGCAGAGCAAGGCAAAGCATTAAAATGGAGCGTAGAGGCGCGAGTCTCCGGCGGGGGAATTCATTCTCAGTCGCAAGCTGTGCGTCACGGACTTGCTCGCGTTTTGGTTTTATTTGATCAAAAATTTCGTGGAAATTTAAAAAAACTGGGATATTTAACACGCGACCCGAGAGCTAAGGAACGAAGAAAATTCGGACTAAAGAAAGCAAGAAAGGCGCCTCAGTGGAGTAAACGCTAACTGCTTAGCGTTTACTGTGATTTCGTGCAAAAGAAAATTTCCGATGCGAGCTTGCGAGCAGGAAATAACGGGCGACGTCATCTAACCACCGCACTATTTTAAAAGGGATTTTTTTGTGTTAATATGTGCTTATGGCAGACGAAGAAATTAAAAAAGATGCTGAAAATAAACCCCTCGAGGCTGCTCGGGGTGACTCTGTTGAGTCAGAAGATTCCGAGGTTTTAGAATTTGAATTCAACGAAGACGGGGAAGAGGATTTAAAGAAAACCCTTAAAAAATTAAGGGACTCTTTGAAGGTCTGTCAAAAAGAAAAAGAAGAATATCTTCTTGGTTGGCAGAAAGAGCGGGCTAACTTTGCTAATTATAAAAAACAAGAAGATGACCGAAGGACTTTATTTTCAGAATCCATACGTGAACGGATACTTGCTAGGTTTTTAATAGTGGTGGACAGCTTTAATATGGCTTTCGCCAATAAAGAGGCCTGGGATAAAGTAGATTCAAACTGGCGTCAAGGCGTAGAATATATTTACGCGCAGATGAATGGAATTTTTGAAGAATATGGAGTAAAGGCAATAGGAGAGGTAGAAGAAGATTTTGATCCAAATATTCACCAATCCATAGACGTGGTAGAAACTGATAAAAAAGAAAATAATCACAAAGTGGCTGAAGTTATTCAAAAAGGATACAAATTAGGCGAGCGCGTAATGCGTCCAGCCAGGGTGAATGTTTATGAATACAAAAACGGAGAAAACTAAAGTTTGTGTTGATTGTAAAAATGAATTTGAAAATCTAATAAAAAATGAAGTTGTTCATCGTGAAAATTTCAATCTTAAAACTACTAATTCCATTGGCAATTATATGCTCAATTGCGATAAGTGCATAAATGTATTTTCTTGGGAAGATTCCCAAAATTGTCGAAATTCACTGCGAGGCAGGGAGGCCAAAGATTGCATAGATCAATTCGGTTCTTGGCATGTTGAAATTGCTGGAAATAATAGTTGTGTACATGGGGGATATGAATTGATAAATTCCTCCTGGTCTAATGCCAGATATTCGCAATATTTGGATATTTGCGATGAGTATGAATATTGCTTTGGTTGCATTGGACTGAAGAAAAAAAAGTATCGTATTTTAAATAAGCAATATTCAAAAGAAGAATATGAAAAATTGAAATCCAAAATTATTGAAGACATGAAAACTGGGGGCGAATATGGAAAGTTTCTGCCATATTCTATGGGGCTTTGTGGGTATAATTTTTCAAATGGCATAATTTATTTTCCGAATACTACTAAAGAAAAAATAATGGAATATGGCGGCTATTGGTCGGAAGAAGATTTGTCGTCGCAAGACGGGATTTCCTCGCTAAAATTACCTGACAGCGTTTTTGACACTAATACAGAAATTTCATCCAAAGCCCTAATTTGCCCCGAAAGTCATTACCGATTTAATATTTCCAAGGCCGAATATGATTTTCATAAAAGAAAAAATTTTGCTTTGCCGCGTCTGCATTTTGACCTAAGAACATTAAAAAAAATCAAAAAATGGCAGTCTTAAAAAGTTATCCCCACAAGTGCTTTTATTGCAAGAAAGATATAGATGCTTATTATCCGCCGGAATGGGGCTACAAAAAAATCGCCTGTGAAGAGTGTTATAAGCAAAATATAGCTTAGAATTGTGCAAGACCGAGCCTCTCACAAAGAATACTTATAACTCTGCTATCGCAAAAATATAAGTAAATACATCTACGCTATAGCGTAAATTAAAAAATAAGATGAATTTTCAAGAAGAAAAAAGAATATGCCAAAATTGCAAAAAAGACTTTGTTATAGAACCGGATGATTTTAATTTTTACGAAAAAATAAAAGTCCCTCCGCCGACATGGTGTTCAGAATGCCGAAGAATGCGTCGTTTTGCGCAGACAAGTGAAACTGTCCTTTATAAGCGCAAATGTGATTTAACTGACAAAGATATTTTTAGCATGTATCCAAAGAACGTTCCTTTTCCCGTCTATGAGACGGATGCTTGGTATTCCGACCAATGGGATCCGTATGAGTATGGAATGGATTTCGATGAAAAGAGACCGTTTTTAGAGCAAGTTTTAGAACTTCAAAGTAAAGTACCGAGAATGTCATTGGTGAAACAAGGAATAGCAGTTAATAGTCCATATGCCCATCGAGTATCATATCCCCAAAATTCCTACATGACTTTCAGGGCTTCTTATCCTGAAGATTGTTTGTATGTATATAATGCTAAATATACAAAAGACTGCTCCGACTCGGCTTGGATTTTTAATTCTGAACTTTGTTATGAATGCGTAAACGTTGAGAATTGCTACAATATAAAATTTAGTCAAGAAAGTAAAGACTGCCAAAATTCTTTTTTTCTTTACGCTTGCCGAAACTGCTCCAATTGCATTGGTTGTGTGAATTTAGTTAACGGAGAATATTATATTTGGAATAAAAAATACACTAAAGAAGATTATTTCAAAAAAATAAAAGAACTTAAATTAAATACTTTTTCAAATATAAAAAAATTACAGGAAGAATTTGAAGAATTCAGGAAAAAATTTCCAGTTAAAGCCATTACAGGAGTAAAATCTGAAAAAGTATCCGGGAATTGGTTCTCTAACTGCAAGAATGTTCTTCAGTCTTTTGATTGCGTGGGTGTGAAGGACGGCAAGCATCTATTTATGGTTTTTGGCGCCGAAGATTGTATGGATTACTATGAATGGGGGAATAAAGCTGAACAGGTTTGCAATAGTATAAACTGCGGAATAAACATAGCCAGGCTTTATTTTTGCAATCAATGCTGGATGGGAGCATCAGATTTATACTATTGCAATACCTGTCCAGGGGCGCGAAATTGTTTCGGTTGCGTGGGATTAAAGAAGGGTGAATATTCAATACTAAACAAAAAATATTCTAAGGAAAATTATAAAATTTTGAAAGAAAAAATTATTAAACAAATGAAAGAAATGCCGTTTATAGATAAACGTGGTTTTAAATATTATTTTGGAGAAAATTTTCCAGAAATGTTTTCTGACTTTGCCTACAACGAAACTATCGCTAATTATTATTTTCCTTTATCTCGCGAGGTTGCGCTATCGCGCGGATATGCGTGGAAAGACAAAGAAAAAAAAGATTATAAAGTAACCATAAGATCAGAAAATTTACCGGAGACCATTGTGGAAACGAACGATTCAATTTTAAACGAAGTAATAGAGTGCGAAGAAAAAGACAATCTAGATTCTGTGGGTGCTTTCCGAATTACTCAAAATGAGTTGAATTTTTATAAGAAAATGGATTTGCCATTGCCTCGAGCTGTTTTAATATTCGCCATTTGCATCGCATGAAAAAGCGTCCGATGCTCAAATTTATAGAAAGGCAGTGCGGTAAATGCAATACCAGTGTTCAGACTGTCTATACCGAAGATTACGCGCCAATAATCTATTGCGAAAAATGTTATCAGCAGGAAGTTTATTAATAGTTTTAAAGTTTTTTATACAATATACAGGATTCTAGCATATGCAGAAATCTTATACATGTTGTGAATTTTCGCATATGCGAAAATTCACAACACTAGATTTTTTATTAATTTTCACTTTCCGAAAGCTTCAAAGAGAACTTTTTTGGTTTCTTCGTCTATAAATTGTGTGACGATAATCATCATCTCTGTTGTCAGACCGAGATCTTTTTTTATATTCATAAAAAGATGTTCAAAAGGGTAAAGGGAAATCCAAGCGGAATTCTTAAGACAAACGAAACTGGCTTTTTTAAGAAGATAACGCAATGATTCGCGTTCGCTTTTTCTATTTTCCGGCAAGTCAAGAAGAATGATTCTCCAAAAACCGTCCCAAGAAGTGTTCACGAGAGATGTGTCGCTCTCAAGCTCTAAACTATGCATTTTCTTTTTTCCTTCTTTTGTCAGACGCGCGTATTCGTTCTGTGGGGAGGAGATATGTTCTATCAATCCTGCCTCTCTAAGGCCTTTTAAAGATCGTGTAATAGCGTAGACGTCATGAGATAGCGCTTTAGGCGCTATCTGAGCGCCTAAAGCGCTATCTCGAATTTCAGGTAGGGAAATGGCTGGTTTTTGGCCTAAAATCTTGATTATTTTATTGGAATAGTCATGCTTTCTTGACATACCTATATTTTATAATATATACTGTCTTTTGACAAGTATTCCGTGACCACGAAATACTTGCTAAAATAATGGATTAGTATATAATAAAGTTATTAAATTTAATTATTAGTTTTAATTGGCCGAAAGGCTTTATAAATTATATGGCAAAAATAATAGGTATAGATTTGGGTACAACAAATTCGGCGGTTGCGGTGATTGAGGGAGGCGCTCCGAAGATTATTGAAAACGTGGAAGGCAATCGCACGACGCCTTCGGTCGTGGCCGTGGCTAAAAATGGCGACCGGATTGTGGGACTTCTGGCCAAAAGACAAGCGGTGACAAATCCAGAGAATACAATTGCCGAGATTAAGCGCTTTATGGGTCATCGTTTTGATGATCCAGAAGTGCAAAAAGATCGCGCAACAGCCTCATTTAAAATTGAAGCGGGTGATGGAGGAGGAGTAAAAGTAAAAATGATGGATAAATTTTATCGACCAGAAGAAATTTCCGCCATGGTTTTGCAAAAAATAAAAGTAGACATAGAAGCTAAACTGGGGGAGAAAATTACCGAGGCTGTTATCACCGTGCCGGCATATTTTAACGACGCGCAAAGAAAGGCCACCAAAGATGCAGGACAAATTGCTGGACTTGACGTAAAACGTATTATCAACGAACCAACAGCGGCGGCACTGGCTTATGGATTCAACAAAAAGAAAAATGAAAAGATAGTTGTCTATGATTTCGGTGGAGGAACTTTTGACGTGTCCGTGTTAGAAATAGGCGATGATGTCATAGAGGTAAAGTCCACCGACGGGGACAGTCATATGGGCGGAGGCGATATTGATAGAAAAATAATTCGCTGGATAGCGGAAGAGTATAAAAAAGAATCCGGCATTGATGTGACCAAGGATCCTTTAGCGCACCAAAGATTAAAAGAAGCGGCTGAGAAGGCAAAACACGAGCTTTCTACTACCATAGAAGCTGAAATAAATATTCCATTTATAACTTCTGATTCATCCGGACCAAAACATTTGCTTTTAAAAATGTCTCGCGCCACCCTGGAAACGCTTTCAAAAGAATATATTGATCGTTCTATTGAAATAACCAAAAGAGCGTTAGTAGCATCACCGTTTAAGATGAATGAAATAAACGAAATCATATTGGTTGGCGGACAGACCAGAATGCCGAAAATCGTGGAAGCGGTAAAAAATCTTTTTGGCAAGGACCCTAATATGTCTATCAACCCCGATGAAGTTGTGGCCTTGGGCGCCGCAGTTCAAGCGGGTGTTCTGCAAGGAGATGTGCGCGATGTGTTGCTTCTTGATGTAATACCGTTATCTTTAGGTATTGAAACGTTGGGAAGCGTGGCCACAAAATTAATTGAAAGAAATACGACCATTCCATCAAGTAAATCTCAAATATTCTCCACGGCGGCGGATAATCAAACTTCGGTTGAAATACATATTGTGCAAGGAGAGCGTCCGATGGTCTCTGACAATAGATCTCTTGGCCGATTTATTTTAGATGGAATTCCACCAGCACCCAGAGGGATGCCCCAGATAGAAGTGGCTTTTGATATTGATGCGAATGGAATTTTGAATGTGACAGCAAAAGATAAAGCTTCTGGCAAAACCCAGTCAATCAAGATAGAAGCAAGTTCTGGATTAAAAGAAGAAGAGATTAAAAAAATGCAAAAGGATGCGGAACTTCACGCCGAGGAAGATAAAAAGAAAAAAGAAGTTGTGGATGTTAAAAATACAGCGGAAATGATTATTTACACCGCTGAAAAAGCAATTAAAGACAATGAAACTAAAATTCCCACAGAATTAAAAGATAGTGTCAATGCGAAAATAACTGCGTTGCGAGAAGTGAAAGATGGGACTGATTCGGAAGCGATTAAAAAAACCACCGAAGAGCTTTCCTCTGAAATGTCTAAAATAGGGGAGGCGATAAGTAAGGCGAATGCAGCCAATCCTTCGGCAGGCTCAGAATCTACGGCTCCCGAAGGAGAGAAAACTGAACCGAAAGATGCAGAATTTAAAGAAACTCCGCCGGAAGGCGAAACACCGAAAGCATAAATTGAAATTTGACTTTTTAATGGTCTTTGTATAGCATTCTCAATGGATAAGGAACAACAGTGGTCCTGGCGACATATTTACCTAGGTAGCTGGGTAAATAGTTGGGATCGTCACCCAAAACTGGACCGATAAGAGAGTTGCGGTACTTAGAATAAGTGGGAGACTATGAAGTTTTCTGTCCGCGGAAAACTGAGTCACCAGTGAAATACCACTTTCCGCAAATTGAATTGAGGTTTGTTATCCGAGGGCTGTCATAACCACATGATGGCCCTTTAATTTTTCCAAATTTCTGCGATTCAAGTTTTTCTTTTACGTTATCAAAATCTCTTGGGTCGGAATTAGCAATCTCTATCGCTTTTGCGGTTGCCTCTTTTTCTGTTATTTTTAGTTTCTCGTTATTTATTTCAAGAAACACAAAAAGAAAGACATGCAAGTGAAATTCTTTTATTACCATTGGGGAAAATATGTCCCTTATTTATTTTATAAAATAAAATTGCTGATTTTGACTCAATCGTCGGGTACTGCTCTTGACCAAAATGTTTCGTTTGGGGAATAACAACAAGGTTTCCTATTTCTTTTTTATTTACTTGATCAAATGGAGGAATAGGTTCACCGATTTCTTTAAATCTGTCGAAAAGTACTAGATATATAGAAGCTATATCTTCTTTAGACAAATATCTAGTTTGCTTCGATTGTTCCTTCTCTGTCATAGCGAGCTAGATCTTTGAAACTTTTTTTATATTGTTCAAAGACCGCATTTGTTGTATCGCTTATATCTTTTACTTTAACGTTTTTAGCCAGAGAACCGATGGTAACTCTCTTTTTAGTTATTTTCCTTATGAAATCTTTCATATGTATATCATATCATTTAATTTATACTAGTACAAGCACGCAGGCAAAAACTTGTTTATACATCTCATTTTTTGATATAATCTAATCATGGATTTCCCCGAAATACCTTTCAATAAAGAGATTACATATCTTGGCATTACCACTTACCGAGACAAAAATCAGCTTTTTGGCATAAAGCGCAAGGATAGGCGCCAGCATGTTTATCTGCTCGGAAAATCCGGTACCGGTAAATCCGTGTTGATGTTCAATATGATTATTCAAAATATCCAGAATGGCGAGGGGGTTTGCATGGTTGACCCGCACGGAGAAAATGTCGAAGCAATTCTTTCAGCTATTCCGCCGCATCGCATGAAAGACGTAATTTATTTTAATCCGGCGGATACGGATTACCATATTGGATTTAATGTTTTAGAGCTGGTTGATTCTAAATATAAACATTTAGTCGCTTCCGGACTAATGGGAATATTCACTAAAATTTGGGCGAATGCTTGGAGCGCTCGAATGGAATATATTTTGAACAATTGTATTTTAGCATTACTGGACACTCCGGGGACGACGCTTTTAGGAATTCCTCGAATGCTAGTGGATAAAGATTATCGCCAAAAAATAATTTCAAATTTAAAAGACCCCGTCATTAAAGCTTTTTGGGTGCATGAATATGAAGCTTGGCAGGATAAATTCAGAAATGAAGCTATTGCGCCGATTCAAAATAAAGTTGGACAATTTCTTTCCACTTCCATCATCCGAAATGTTGTCGGCCAGTCCAAGAGCACTATTAATATCTTTAACATGATGGATGAGGGAAAAATTTTTCTAGTCAATGTTTCCAAGGGGCGCATCGGTGAGGATAACTCCGCGCTTTTGGGAGGTATGATTATTACCAAAATTCAGCTTGCGGCGATGGAACGAGTGCGCATTCCCGAAGAACACCGCCGGGATTTTTATCTTTATGTGGATGAATTTCAGAATTTTGTGACCGATGCTTTTGCCGGTATTTTATCTGAAGCGAGAAAATATAGATTGAATCTTACCGTAGCGCATCAATACACTGCTCAACTTATTTCAGATAAAAGTTCGGCCGTGCGTGACGCTGTTTTCGGCAACGTGGGCACGATGATAGTTTTCAGAGTCGGCGCTGATGATGCGGAATTTTTAGAAAAAGAATTTGAACCTGAATTTACTCCGCAAGATATTGTAAATTTGCCGAACTATAAAATTTACCTGAAATTAATGATAGACGGCGTGACCTCTCGCCCCTTTTCCGCTAAAACCCTGCCACCGATGGTAAAATCTGGCGATAAAAAAATTGAAGAAGAGGTGATAAAATCTTCTCGCGATCTTTATTGCCGGCCGAAAGTGGTTGTAGAAAGAGAAATTAATAATTGGAGTGGAATGTCGCTCGGTAATGAAAATGAACCGGGGAATGTGGAAAAATTTGATGTTGTTTGTTCACTTTGCAAAAAAACAGCCACAGTTCCTTTTAAACCCGAAAAAGGAAGACCAGTATATTGCAAGGATTGCATAGCCAAAATAAAATCCGGAGAAGTAAAAGTAGAGAAGGGATCGGAAAATCAAATTAAATACGATGAGTCCAAATTCTTTAAACCATTGGCCGACCTAGGTATAGAGTTTCAGCAAAAAAACGGAGGTAAAATTGAGGAAGGAGAAAGGTATCCCGAGAGAATTGATAAACATGAAATTTCACCCATAGGTCTACCCTCGAGCATAGCTCTACGGGCGAGCCAGTCGATGAATAAACCTCTCGTTTCGACTGGTAAGCCCTCCTCTTCGGCGGGCAGGCCTGGAATATTTGGGGCTATCAAAAAAGTTTTTATCCCAGACAATAAATCAAAACCTGTCCGCGCAGGTGGGGAAAATCTGGCCTTGAAAGAAGTTTTAAATAAAATAAGTGAACCTATTTCGCTTGATGCTTTGAAAGATAAAGATACGATGCATTCCAAACCTGCCCGCAATGCTACGCATGGCGTTGCAGGCGGAGATCGCGCCGCTAGTCCCGAAGATATGAATAAATTAAAAGATTTGATTTTGGAAAAAACACTTCCACCTCCTACACCCAATCCTTCGACAAGCTCAGGACCTTCGGCCGTTAAAACCAAAGCTTCGTCCGTAGGGGGGCTACCCTCGGGCGTAGACCCACGAGCGAGCCAGCCGAGGGAAGTTCCTGAAGATGTTTTGAAAAAAATTCTGGAATAAAATCTAACAAGATTTAACCTTATCACAGAAAACTTATAACTCTGCTATCGCAGAAATATAAGTAAAAAACAAAATGGAACAAGAAATTAAAACAGAAAATAAAATGTGTCAGAATCCCGAACGAAAGCAAAGCTTCGTACGGGACAGGTTGCAAAAAAGTTATGGAGTATAAATCACAAAATGTAGTGTGTCAAAACTGTAAAAAAGACTTCACGATAGAACCGGAGGATTTTAATTTTTACGAAAAAATAAAAGTTTCTCCACCGACATGGTGCCCAGAGTGTAGGGCTATACGAAGACTAATTTGGCGAAATGAAAGATCATTGTATCATAATACCTGCGCATTTTCAGGAAAGAGTATTATTTCAATGTTTTCTCCGGAGACAAAACTTGTAGTTTATGATCGCGATATTTGGTGGAGTGATAAGTGGGACCCGTTTGACTATGGAATGGATTATGATTTTTCTAAACCATTTTTTGAACAATTTCAGGAATTGCTGAAACGTGTTCCCCTTGCCAATCTAGGCAATACCAACATGGTAAATAGTGATTATGCCAACCATTGTTTGGACTGTCGAAACTGCTTCTTATTATATGCTTCGATAACAGTTGAAAATGTTTTATACTCTACCGGAATGGTTAATGTAAAAGACTCATTAGACCTATATAAAATTATCAAATCAGAGCAATGCTACGAAGACGTCTTATGCGGAAGCATTTTTAATACTCATTTTAGTTACGATAGCGATGAATGCATAAATTCTATATTTCTTACATCTTGCCTTAATTTGCAGGATTGCTTAGGGTGTGTAAACTTGCGGCATAAAAGTCATTGCGTTTTCAATAAACAATATTCTAAAGAAGAATACGAAAAAATTCGCGCCAGTTATAATCTGGACAGTTATATCGGACTCGAAAAATTTAAAAAAAAATATGCGGAGTTTTTAAAAACACAATTTAGAAGATTTGCCTTTATCTATAAATCAATAAATGTGACAGGAGATAATATGATACATTCAAAAAACGGGAGAATGTTGTTCGACATTTTTGGCGAACTTGAAAATTCTAAGTACGTTTGTCATGTGGCAGCAGGACTCAAGGAAAGCTACGATGGCTATGGGGCAGGAGCCCATGCTGAGTTTATGTATGAAAGTATTGATACGGGGGTAGAAGGGTCTCGACAGTTGTTTTCAATTATTAATCATAGCTGCCTAGCTACTCACTATACTTATATGTGTTACAGTTCTAAATTTTTGTTTGGGTGTATAGGAGTTAGAAACCGGGACTATGCTATTTTAAACAAGAAATATACGAAAGATGAATACGAAAAACTTTTACCAAAAATTATTAAGCATATGCAGGAAATGCCTTATACAGATACTATGGGCCGAGTATATAAATACGGAGAATTTTTCCCAATGGAGTTATCTCCTTTTTCCTATAATGAGACAATCATACAGGAATATTACCCACTAGATAAAAAAACAGTTTTCGAATATGGTTTAAAATGGAAAGAAATTTCAGAGAGGGATTACAAAATAGAAATTAAATCTGAAGATTTGCCGGACCATATCAAAGACGTAGATGAATCTATCGTCGGCAAGGTTATCGAGTGTATGCATAAAGGAGAATGCAATCAGCAATGCACAGAAGCATTTAAGATACGGGAAGATGAATTAAAATTTTACAAGAAGATAAATATAGCTCTACCACGGCTCTGCCCAAATTGTCGTCATTTTGAGCGGTTAAAAAAAAGAAATCCGATGAAACTCTGGCACAGGCAATGCATGTGCGACCCGACTTCGCAAAGCTACGACGGGCAAAGCAAAATAAATCATTTTCATGGAAAAGAGAAATGTACAGTAGAATTTGAGACTTCATATGCGCCAGACAGACCCGAAATAGTGTATTGCGAAAAATGTTATCAGCAAGAAGTTTATTAATGATATAATCGTTAAATGAAAGATTTTACCAATTGGCATAAAATTAAAAGAAAGATTGAGCAAAAAGAAAATCGAATATATTTTCAAATTCGGGATATCTTTTTTTGTTCGATCGGAGAAAACGTGGGTTTTGAACAAGATGGTCGAGGGGAAGAATTTTTACGTCCAATCATTGTTGTAAAGAAATTCAACAACGAAGTTTTTCTAGGAACACCACTTACCCATACCAACAAAAAAGGTAAATATTATTTCGCTTTTGATTTAAATAAAGGAAAAAGCGTGGCTATCATTTCGCAAATTCGTCTTTTTGACGCGAAGAGAATGAAATATAAGATTGGCATGATAAATAAGCCCGATTTCGTTGTTTTAAAAGAAAAAATCAGGCAATTGCTTACCTGATTTTTTCTTTATGTTACCCTTGCTTGCGCAAGGGAGGGCCGAAGCCATTTGTACTACAAGTATATCAAATCATAATTTCATGTCAAGCGAAAAAGTGGAAAATCGAATATGTCAAAACTGCAAAAAAGAATTTACGATAGAATCTGAAGATTTTAATTTTTATGAAAAAATAAAAGTCCCTCCGCCGACTTGGTGTCCTGAGTGTCGATTAATAAGAAGGATATGTTTTAGAAACGAAAGGACTTTATATAAAAGTAAATGTCAAGCAAAAGGGCACGGCGAAGAAATGATTTCTACTTTTTCTTCCGATAAACCAGATAGAGTTTATTGTCACAAAGCATGGTGGGCAGATGATTGGGATCCCATGGACTACGGAAAAGATTATGATTTTTCAAGGTCGTTTTTCGAACAAATGCGGGAATTATGGAAAAGTGTTCCAGATATCGGGTTATTTAATATAAATCCAGTCAATAGCGATTATTGCAGTATTACAGAAAATAATAAAAATTGTTATTTGCTTGTGGGGGCTGACCACAATGAGAATTCTTTATATTCCTCTTTCATTTTTAATTCAAAAGAATGTGTGGATTGTCATTTTGTTTCTAAGAGTGAAAAAAATTACGAAACAACTGACTGCATATCTTGTTTTAATCTAAAATACAGCCGTTATTGTGAAACTTGTTATGATAGCTCTTTTCTTTTCAATTGCCGAAATTGCCACGATTGTTTCGGATGTGTCAATCTAATAAATCAAGAATACTGCATTTATAACAAACAATATACGAAAGAAGAATACATTAAAAAAATGAAGGAGTTGGATTTTGGTTCTTATAAAGAAATAAAAAAGACGCAGGAAAAGTTTAATGGATTCAGTTTAAAATTCCCGAGACGCTTTGCAAAAATAGTGAAATCAATCAATGTCTCCGGAGATTTTATAGAAGGATCAAAAAAGTGCGCAAATTGCTTTTCAGTTTTTGGCGGAGCCGAAGATTGTAAAAATGTATGGCTGATTTATTCTCAAATAAAAGACTGTTATGATATAGATCATTCGGGATTAACAACACTCGAATGTTATGAGTCCTCAAGCGTATATCCGGGAAATCAAATTTTATTTTCAAGATTTATTTTCAATTGCCATAATGTGGAGTATTCCTACAATTGCCACGGCTCTTCATATTTATTCGGCTGTGTTGGCTTGCGAAATAAAAAATATTGCATTTTTAACCAACAATATGACAAAAAAGACTTCCTTGTTTTGCGAGAGAGAATTATTAATCACATGTCTAATATACCCTATAAAGATAAAAAAGGCAGGATATTTACTTACGGAGAATTTTTCCCCATTGAACTTTCTCCTTTTGCCTATAATGAAACAGTCGCACAAGAATTAAACTCTTTAGGTAAAAAGGAAATAGAAAGTTTGGGATTCAATTATATTGAAGACGATGAACGCAACTATAAAATTCAGAAAGAGTGGAAAGATTTACCAGATAATATTGATGATATAAGTGAAAATATAATTAGCGTTGTAATAGGTTGTGAACATAAGGGGGAGTGTAATGATAAATGTACAAAGGCATTCAAAATCATCGAAGCAGAATTTTCTTTTTATAAAAATTACAGAATTCCACTTCCACGACTATGTCCAAACTGTAGATATTACAATCGTTTTAGACAGAAAAATCCTCTCAAACTTTGGCATCGAAAATGTATGTGCGATAAAAAACATAATAATCATAAAGGGTGGTGCGAAGTAGAATTTGAAACTTCTTATGCGCCAGACAGACCCGAAATTGTCTATTGCGAAAAGTGCTACCAGCAGGAAGTTTATTAAGGTATTCTACTATTCTATAGAATTGTAGAATGAATAAATATGAACATCAAGATAATAAATAAAAAAATATCAGAAAATGAGCTTCGAGAAATTGCCAAAGAATTTTATGGCAGTATGATAAAGGGTGTTGCAGATGTTGAACGTGAAATTCTGGCTATGGGCGGGGAATATCATATGGATGCGAACGTTGCGCTTATTGAAAACGGTTCCAAACAACCGAATGTCTGGGGTTTTAATTGGTATTTTGACAGGTCGGGAGAAGACCGCATTGAATATATTTCACTTATAAATATACGCCCAGCAGAAGGCAATAGAGGAATGGAAGTGCAAGATTCGTCTTTACGTGATAAGATTAAATCGGTAATATTGAAGTATTTATCGTGAATACAGAACGTACACCATTGTTTTATATGGCGAATCTCGGAAGCGAAGTATCTCGCGCTGTTCGGGAGTTTCAAAAAGAAGAATATGAGAGAATGCATAGTTCTATCATCCGCGCGAAAAACATAATTCAAACGATAGAACAATTCCCTGAAATGCGCGGAAGGACAGGCGAACTTGTAATTTTAAAATCAATTATAGAAGATTTAGACAAAAAAAAGCTTGAAATTGATAAAAAACAACTCCTTGATTACTTTTCTCCGTTTGCCATTAGGTTAATGACTGTCTAGTTTATGTAACCCGAAACAAAAAAATGCCAGAACCCCGAACGAAAGCGAAGCTTCATACGGGGCAGGCTACAAAAAATTTATGAAATATAAGTCACAAAATGTGGTGTGTCAAAATTGTCGGGGAAAATTCACGATAGAGCCGGAAGACTTTAATTTTTACGAAAAAATAAAAGTTCCTCCGCCAACTTTTTGCCCGTTATGCCGAGCGCAGAGAAGATTTGCTTTTAGAAACGAACGAAAACTTTTTAAGGTTAAAAACGCCTTTACTGATAAAGATATTTTTTCTCTTTATCCTCCGGAAGCAAAAAGAAAAGTTATTACCCAAGAAGAATGGCATGGAGATAATTGGGACGGTATGTCGTATGCTCACGATTATGATTTTTCAAGACCCTTTTTTGAACAATTTTTAGAACTAGAAAAACAAGTTCCAGTTTATAATTTAAACGCTAAATTAATGGTAGGCAGTCCTTATTCTGCCAACGCAACCGCTTTAAAGAATTGCTATCTTTGTTTTAATTCAAATCATTCCGAAGATTGTATGTATGGAAACGCTAATGATAAATGCAAAGACTGTATTGATAATTCTCACATAAAACACTCTGAGCGTTGTTATGAATCCTTTTGGTTGGAAAATTGTTACCAATGTTATTTTACTATAATGTCTTCAGAATCTCGCAATCTCTGGTTTTGTCGGGATTGTTTGGGTTGTAATGATTGTGTTGGTTGCGTGAATTTGCGTAAAAGTTCATATTGTATTTTTAATAAACAATATACAAAAGAAGCATATGAAAATGAAATAAATAAATTGAATTTAAATAGTAAAACAGGAATTGAAAAAGCGCAGGAAAAAGCCAGAACTTTTTGGAAAACTCAACCAACAAAGTATCAGCAGGGTTTAAAGAATTTAAATTCAACGGGTTCCTATGTGACTAATTGTAAAAATGTAAATGATAGTTACTTGATTAGAGAAAGTGAGAATATACGTTATTGCCAGTACATGCAAGTACCTGGAAATAAAGATTGTTATGATACTAATATCTGGGGAGAAAATACAGAATTATCTTATGAAACATGTGTTTGCGGAGAGCATTCTTATAATTTAAAATTTTGTTTTAGTTGTTGGCCAAATTGTCGAGATAGTGAATATTGCATGAATCTTTTTAGTTCATCAAATTGTTTCGGCTGTACTGGACTGAAGAAAAAACAGTATTGTATTTTTAATAAACAATACACGAAAGAAGAATACAAACAACTTATTCCTAAAATAAAAAAACACATGGATGAAATGCCCTATGTTGATAAAAAAAGTAGAATTTATAAATATGGTGAGTTTTTCCCGATAGAGCTTTCTCCTTTTGGGTATAATAATACGGTTGCTATGCAACATTTTCCGCTTACAAAAGCGGAAGCAGAAAAAAGGGGATATGCATGGATAGAAGTACCTCATGGTGAGTATAAAATAACAAAAAAAACGTCAGAGTTTTCAGATTCAATTGAAGATATTACAGATCAAATATTAAAACAAGTTATTGAATGTGAAAATTGTAAAAATGCTTATCGTATTTTAGAAAATGAATTAATTTTTTTACGTAGAGAAAAACTACCTGTTCCACACTTATGTAATGATTGTAGATATTACAGAAGAATACAAGATAGACTGAAAATTCAATTGTATAAGAGGTTTTGTATGTGTACTGGAGAAACTGACGGTACAAAAAATTATAAGAATACAGTAAAACACACTCATGGAAATTCCCCTTGCTCAGAAGAATTTAAAACCGGATATGCGCCAGACAGACCCGAAATTGTGTACTGCGAAAAATGTTATCAGCAGGAGGTTTATTAGCTGGAAAATAAGCCAAGATTGTGCTATACTGTAACTATGAAAAGCCAAATATTACCCAAGTTTATTAGTAAAAAACAGATTAAAAACGCTGTTTCATCCTCTTTAAAAATAGAAGGGATTAGTTTTGCTCGCGCTATAAAAAATAGTCTTATAATTAAAAAATTACAAAAGCATGGCAGGGCATTCTCGGTATAATATTACCAACAAAAAAGCTGGTATAGAAAGAGGAGTTTTAAAAAACAAACTTAGAATTTTTGATCAAAAACAGTTGGACGATGCCGAAGCGATACTTTTAGCGGATGCTTACGAATTTTTTCTCTCAAAAGAAAATCCAGAAAAAATAAATTTTGATGTTGAATTTTTATTTTCCATACACAAATATTTTCTTTCAACTTTATATGAATGGGCAGGTAATAAAAGAAAAGTTAACTTATCAAAAGGAAAAATGATGTTTGCTTCAGTTGACCACCTAGACTTGGCCCTAAAATATCTGGATGATATTTTGAAAAAAAATTTACCGAAGAAAAAGGAGACAAAAAATAATATAGCATATAAGATTGCATTTATTCATAATGAATATAACGCAATACATCCCTTTCGTGATGGAAACGGGCGAACCATTCGATTGTTTTTGGACTTGCTTGTTTTGAGCGCAGGTTACGAAATGATCGACTGGGATTCAAAATCAAAAAATGAATACATGAAAGCCTGTGTTTCTGGTGCTATCGGAGACCATAAACCTATGACTAATTTTATTTTTAAAAGATTGTATTTGTGTTAAAATAACTCATATATATGCCAAAGCCGAATCGGGTACAGATAATAAAATACGCTCCACCTCCGCCGGAATTGCCCGTCTTTGGGAAAGTAAAACCCGAAGATGTTTCTTTCATTGGCCGGACGAATTATGTCGCTTCTCTAGAAGAAAAAAAATTTATTTTTGGCATCAAGCGCATTGACCGTCGTCGACATCTTTACATTGTTGGGAAATCCGGAGTCGGTAAATCAAAATTATTGGAACTTTTAATCCGTCAGGACGTAAGCTATGGTCACGGATTATGTTTTATTGACCCGCATGGCGACGTGATGGAGGCAATACTTGATTTTATACCTAAAGAACGAATAGAAGATGTCTGCATTATTGATCCTTCGGATGCTGATTTTCCATCATCTTTTAATCCACTGGCCAATGTGGATCCGATGTTTAAGTTTCAGTTGACTCAAGGGTTAATTGAAGTTTTAGAAAAACAATTCGGAGCCAACTGGACGCCTCGCCTGGAACACGTTTTCCGTTTTACTTGCTTGGCGTTGCTGGATTATCCGCACGCGACGATGCGCGGAATGATTTCCATGCTGACTGACCGAAATTATCGGCAAAAAGTGGTGGAATATATTACCGACGACATGGTCAAAAGATTTTTCGCTATAGAATTCGCCGATTGGTCGGAAAAATTTGATACTGACGCCATTATTCCGCTGGTAAATAAACTTGGACAATTTCTTTCCGACCCGCTCCTGCGAAATATCTTCGGTCAAAAGCAAAATAAGATTGATATAAGTGAATTAATGAATAAAGAAAAAATCATACTTATTAATCTTTCCAAAGGACGCATTGGAGAAGAAAACTCCAGTTTTTTTGGTTCCATGTTTTTAACCAAAATAAAACAGGCCGGCATGGAACGCGCCAGTATTCCTGAAGCAGATCGTAAAGATTTTTATTTATATATAGATGAGTTCCATAATATTGTTACCCAGACATTTGAAAATATTTTATCCGAAGCCCGAAAATACGCATTTAATCTGACTATCGCTCACCAATATATCGGTCAGCTTCTTCCGCAAGTTCAGCACGCCGTGCTGGGAAATACCGGAAGCATAATAACTTTTCGAGTCGGCGGAGAAGACGCAGTAAAATTAAAGCCGGAATTTGAGCCATTATTTGGAGTAAAAGACATGATCAATCTGGCGGTGGCGGAATTTTATATTAAAATGACCATTGATGGAGAATCTTACGATCCGTTCTCGGCTGAAACCCTAAGAGTTTTACCTCCGACCCATCCATCTTATAGAGAAGAAATTATTGCTGCGTCTCGCAGAAAATATTCCATACCAAAAGACGACGCGGCCAAGCTGATTGCCGAAGAAGAAGCTACAATCATCCGAAGCGCAGAAGAAAAAGCGATTATTGAAGGCCGAGCAAAAAGGCTCGCCCGTGAGGCTACGCCCGAAGGAAAAACTAAAGAAGCGCAAGCGAATGGAAAAGACTCTACTCCATCAAAAGAAAATGAGGAGCAGGAAGAAACTTTAGATAAAATTTCAAAAGAAAAAACTTCCCAGGAAGCCGAACCTATGATATAATACCTTAAATAAATTTATGAATAAGGATTATTACAACATTTTGGGAATAAACAAAAGCGCGTCTAAAGACGAGATTAAAAAAGCCTTTTATAAATTGGCGCACAAATATCATCCTGATAAAAAAGAGGGAAACGAAGCTAAATTTAAGCAAGTAAACGAAGCATATCAAGTACTTTCAGATGATGCTAAGCGTTCAAAATACGATCAATTTGGTAGTGGTTTTGAAAATGTGGGGCAGGGATATAATGCGGGCCAGAGTGGATTCAGTGGGTTTGATGGTTTTGATTTTTCTGATTTTTCCACCCAGGGTGAATCCGCCTTTAGCGGAGATTTTGGAAATTTAAACGATATTTTCAGTGATTTTTTTGGAGGGGGAATGAGTGGAGGAAGAGCGCAGGCTAGACGTGGTCGCGATATTTCTACTGAAATTCAAGTTTCTTTTTCAGATTCTATTTTTGGCGCAAATAGAAAAATTTTAATTACTAAAACATCAAAATGTTTGATTTGTCATGGTTCTGGCGCAAGGGCTGGATCTACAATGGCGACCTGTAAACGTTGTAATGGTCAAGGAAAAATTCATGAAGCAAAAAGATCATTCCTTGGCACTATTTCCAGTACGAAAATTTGCGAAGAATGTAATGGAACGGGTGAGGTGCCAAAAGAATTATGCGATAAATGTAAAGGCAAGGGTGTCTTGCGCCGCGAAGAAGAAATATCAATTGCGATTCCTGCTGGCATACGTGATGGAGAAATGATAAGAATGACTTCTGTGGGGGAGGCAATATCTAAGGGAACAAATGGAGATCTTTATATAAAAATAAACGTAACTTCGCATCCTGTATTTAAGCGCGATGGACACGATTTGATTATGAATTTAAATTTAAAGCTTTCGGACGCGCTTTTAGGGACAGAGTATCCTATCCAAACCCTAGATGGTGAAATCAAGGTTACTATTCCGGAAGGGGTTGCTATCAATGAGGTTCTTCGTGTCCGAGGTAAGGGTGTGCCTATTTCAAAAAATAAGCGTGGCGATTTGTTGATTAAACTGAACATCAAACTTCCTTCCAGAATTTCTCACAAGTCCCGCGAGCTTATAGAAGAACTCAAAAAAGAAGGAATCTAAAACAATTTTTCACAAAAAAACTTCTATTTCAATTTCTTCTTAAACTTATTCGCAATTATTATATAGCATAACTGTGCAGCGCCGTATTCAGTGAGAACTGAGTCGCGCATAGGTGAGACCTCTACGATATCAGCTCCGATTAATTCTTTTTTATTTATCGCTCCTATAATTAGTTTTATGCCATACCACCATTTGAGTCCTCCCTGTACGGGAGTACCAGTGCCGGGCATATGAGCAGGATCAAAACCATCAACATCAATTGTTATATAGAGATATTTTGTCCTTATATTTTTTAAAATTTGCTCTATTTTTGGTTTTTCTCCCAAATCCCATTCAAAAACTTTTACATTATTTTTTGGGTTGCTAAAATATTCATATTCTTCTTTGGAGTAAGTTCGGATGCCGACTTGTATTATGGGATAGCCTATTTCGCTGGCGTGACGCATAACGGTAGAATGGGCAAAAGGCGAAGGATGTTCGCTATAGTCGCTATCATTTTTTCTTAAATCACAATGCGCATCAATGTCTAGAATTGTTACTTCTTTTGGATTATATTTCTGGGCCAAGGCTTGAAAAAGTCCGATAGAGACGGAATGTTCACCACCTAAAAGGAAAACGAATTTATTGTTTTTAATAAGTTTATGGCAACTGGTTTTTATTTTTTTAAAAATTTCGATTGGGGATAGTTTTTGCAGATTGCCTAAATTTTGATGCGCAATTTTCACAAGATCATTTACTTCAACTTTAAATTTTCTATCAAAGAATTCAATTTGAAGATCTAGACATTCAGTAATTTTTTTTGGACCATTTGCAGTTCCTTTTTTAAAAGAAGCCGTTTTTTCATAGGCGGCCGAAACCAGAACCACATCTGCTTTATTTATATTTTTTTCGTTAACAATTGTTTTTATCATAATTTTTAATTTAAATTTTATTAATTTTATATCCACTATTTTTATCTTCTATCTCATATCCTAAAGAATTGATTTTTTTTCTTAATTCATCCGACTTTTTAAAATCTTTATTTTTGCGTACTTCTTCGCGTTCTTCCACCAGTTTTAAAATTGCTTCAGAAATTTTTTCCTCTTTTAAATTAGCAAAATCAAGTCCTAATACTTTATCAAAATCAAGAATTGTTGCTTTTTTGTTGGCATTTGATATTTTTTCATCTTTTAGAACATCCCAAAGCAATGATAACGCTCGCGGGGTATCCAGGTCGTCAAATACAAATTCTTTAAACTTTTCTTGATATTCTTTATCAACTTTTCCTATCTTTTCTCCAAGACTCATATAGAGCCCGTAAAGCCGTTTTAGGGCCGTTTCTGCGCCTTCTAGGGCTTCCCAGTTAAAATTCATTTTAGTGCGATAATGACCCATTAAAAGCCAAAATCTATATACAATAGGGCTAATCCCTTTTTCTGTGATAGTGCGCAAAGTTATAAAACTATCTCCAGATTTTGCCATTTTTTCACCATTGTTAATATCTAGAAAATTATTATGCATCCAAACGCGCACGAAGGGCTTTTTACCAGTTGCGCATTCTGATTGAGCTATTTCATTGGTATGATGGATAGGAATATGATCAATTCCCCCAGTATGAATATCAAACTGTTCGCCTAAAAATTTTATACCCATAGCTGAACATTCAATATGCCAGCCAGGGAAACCTTTGCCCCATGGAGATTCAAAACCAATTTGCGAATTAAATTTCCAAAGCGCAAAATCTTCCGGATTTTTTTTTTCCGAATTTTCAACAATTCTTGCGCCTTCCTTTTTCCATTCTCTTTTTCCGCCCCAGAGGATTCCATAGTCTGGCATTTTGGAAGTATTAAAATAAATTCCATCGCTGGTTTTGTATGTATATTCTTTTTTTTCTAATTTTTGCACAAGCTCTGTATCTTCTTTAACATAATCGCTTGCGAAATATATTTCTTTCGGTATTTTTACATTAAGTTTTTCCAAATCCTTCTTAAATTTTTTTGTATAAAATTCTGCGAGTTCACGCATATTTTTTAGAGTCAGCTTCTTCTTTTCACGCAAAAGTCCTTTTGTCATTTTATCTTCACCTGAGTCTGCGTCACTAGACAGATGTCCAATGTCAGTGATATTCATAACCCGTTTAACTTTATATCCGCCATATTCCAAAGTTTTTTGTAAAATATCCGCAAAAACATAAGCGCGCAAATTGCCTATGTGGGCATAATCATAAACCGTCGGTCCGCAAGTATACATGCGAACTTTATCCTTTCTGATGGGGGAGAAGGTTTCCTTTTTTCTCGCCAAAGTATTATAAAATTGAAGTTTCTTTGATGTCATTTCTATATATTAAAATAAGGGTATAGAGCAAACTAATTGTTAAGGGTCCTACCAATACACCCGCTGGACCCAAAAACGAAATCCCTCCCAGAATTGAAAAAAGAATTAAAACTGGAGGCACTTTTGTTCTTTCACTGATTATATATGGGGTTAAAAAATTATCAATCATTCCAACCACGACGGCTGCCCAGATTAAAAGACCGATAGCGGATGATGTTTCTCCTATAGAAAAAAGAAAAAGAATTGCCGGAATTGAAACGAAGGCGGTTCCAATTGTTGGAATGAGAGAAGAGATAGCGGCCACCAAACCCCAAACAGCCGCATTGGGAATATTAAAAAACCAAAGCCCGAACCCTAAGAGCATTCCCTGAATAAAGGCGATCAACAGACTGCCCATTATCACGCCATTTACAGCCGCTGTGAATCTTTTAATTATTTTCTCATCATCTTTATCTCCCAAGGGACTCAGAACGACAATTATCTTTTTCCATTTTTGGCCATCTTTCAAAAAATAAAAAATAATTAAAAGCATTAAAGCAAATGAGAAAAAAGCGGAAATAGTAGCGCTAAAGATATTAGCTATATTATCTGATACGTAAGAAATAAAATCTGCCACTTTTTGATTTATGTTAAAAATAATTTCTCCCGGAAGTACCTTATTAACTGAATTATTTATGGAATCCATTAAAGGAGAAGAATTTTCGCTATTTATAAACAAATGATAAATATTTTTACTTTGATTAAAAACTAAAGTGCCAATACCCAAAAGCGGACCACAGAGTATTATCGTAAAAAGAAATACAGTTAAAAGCGAGGAAAGCCAACTTGGCAGTTTTCTTTTATGAAACCATTCATATACTGGATAAAGCACTATGGAAAAAGAAATTCCAAACACAAATACCACCCAAAAAGGACGGAAAATTAGAAAACTTAAAACGAAGGTTGTCAATAAAAGCCCGAAGAAAAAATATTTTTCAATTATCTTTGTTTGCATATGTAAGCATTATAACCAATACTTGCTTTTTTGTAAAATTTCAGATAGTATGAATTTTATGGAATTTGCAGTTATCCAGACAGGTGGAAAACAATACAAGGTCTCCGAAGGAGGCTTTCTTTCTATTGAAAAAATAAAGCCTGTCCGCAATGCTTCCAGTACAGCTGGTGCAGGCGGGGGGGAGTATAAAAAGGGAGACAAACTTTCTTTTGACCAAGTTCTGCTTATTGATAATGGCAAAAATACCACTATTGGCACACCCTACATTACCGGCGCAAAAGTTGTTGCTGAAATTATGGAAATCGGTCGTGCTAGAAAAATTTTAGTTGTGAAATATAAACAAAAATCCCGCTACCTCCGTCGCAACGGTCACCGTCAGCCATTTTTCAAGGTAAAAATTACTGCGATAAAATAATCTACCGAAAAGACAGGTTCTTATTGCCTGTTTTTTAACGCATTTTTGAGAGTGTCGTTGTCAGAGTATTCTAGCTCCGTGCCGGTGGAGAGACCTTTACCAAGAGAAGATATTTTTATTTTTAATTTTTCTACAATGTCCTTAATCTGTTCTCGAACATAAGAATCAGTATGATCACCCTGAGGGCTGATGGAAAAAGCTAGAATTATTTCTTTTAACTTCTTATCATTTTTAATTTTTCCTTTTAATTCTTCAATGCGAATTCTTTTTTTAGTATTTTTTTCAACAATCGGCACGAGTCCGCCTAAAATAAAATATTTGCCATTATAAACTCGGCTTTTCTTTACACTTTCTAAATCAGAATCTTTTTCAACGATCATTAAAATAGAAGAATCAGTATGGATATTAGAGCAGATATCACAGATTTTACTTGCCCTGTCTTTGGTGGGGTTTTTTCCAACAATAAAAAATCTAAAACATTCTCCGCACTGCGCTATTTCTTTTTTCAATTCTGAAACAAGTCCCGTTAAATTTTCATTATAGGCAGGAGTTCTAGACATTAAAAAATAGACAAAACGTCTTGCTTGTCGTTCTCCAATTCCGGGAAATTCTTTAAAAATTTCAGTTAATTTATCGATAATATCCATCTGTCTGTATTAAAATTCATCTAAATCCTCATTTACTTTTTTGGTCGCGAATTCGCTAATATTGCTTTTTTCAAGGTTCAAGAATGTTGTTGTTTTTTCATCAAAATAAAGTTCAATTTTTCCAGTCGGGCCATTGCGATGTTTCTCAATTAAAATTTCGGCGATGTTTGTTTTTTCCGATTCGTCTTTTCCTTTGTCCTCTCTATGAATAAACATTACAACATCCGCGTCTTGTTCAATAGAGCCGGAATCGCGGAGGTCGGATAATCTTGGCTTGCCACCCCTTGATTCTACCGCGCGGGAAAGCTGAGAAAGCGCTAGCACTGGCACATTTAACTCCTTGGCCAAGCTTTTCAATGATCTGGAAATTTCTGTTACTTGATTGACCATTGAATCGTAATTTTTTGAAGTGGTCATAAGTTGCAGGTAATCAACCACTATAAGGTCAAGCCCTTTTTCTGCTTTTAATCTTCGCGATAGAGCTTTCATTCTAACTATAGAGTTTCCCGGCTGATCATCAATATAAATTTTTGCTTTAGCTAACTTATCCAACGAATCTCGAAGCTGAGAGAATTCACGATCAGAAGAAAGACGACCAGTACGCAAATTCCAAGCGTTGACCCTAGATTGCGCCGAGAGCATCCTATCTACTAATTGCTGAGAAGACATTTCGAGAGAAAATACCAATACTGATTTCTCGTGAACGACAGAAGACATGCGAGCAATATCAAGCGCAAGAGTAGTTTTACCCATTGAGGGTCGGGCTGCGAGAATTACCAAATCAGATTTTTGCAAGCCCGAAAGTATCAAATCCAAATCTTTGAAGCCAGTCGGAAGTCCACGCAACATTCCCTTATTTTCGTGCAATCTTTCCAAACGTTCATAAGCTTCGGGCAACGCGTCTTTTAAATTTATGAATTTTTGATTTTTCGGAGATGAAACTACGCCGAAAATTTTCTTTTCCGCCATGTCTAATATATCATCCATATGGTCATCGCCTTCTTCAAAGGCAAGTTCAGACACGTAGTCGGCCGCTTCTATTAAACTTCTTAAAACATATTTTTTTTGAACAATATCAGCGTAGTGTTTAATGTTCGTGGAAGAAGGCACAACATTTACTATTTCTGCGAGATACTTATTGCCCCCCACTTGATCCAGCAATTTTTTTTCACCTAGTTTTGTTGAGAGTGAAAGCATGTCTATCGGTTCATTCTTAAGAGATAAATCAAGCATCGCTTGAAAAATCTTTTTGTGTTTTTCAACGTAAAAAGATTCCGGACTAACCATGTCCTCTACTTCGTGCATTGCATCTTTGCGGAGCATTATGGAACCCAATACTGCTTGTTCGGATTCAATGCTTTGAGGGGGAATGCGGAGATTAGTTTTATTGCTTTTTGTTATCTTTGCCATTAAAGCCATTCTAACACAGTAGAAAAATTGTCAAAGTGACAAGGTGCGTAAAACTGTTACTAAGATGTTAATTACAAAATTTCATAATTCAAGATTATATGTTAAAATGCAAACATGTCTAAAAAGATATTTTTATCAGGTGTCCAACCCTCAGGAAAACCGCATATTGGCAACTATTTTGGGGCAATGAAACAATTTGTTGATTTGCAAAATGAGCACGATGGTTATGTCTTTATCGCTGATTATCATGCTTTGCATTCCCTTCGAAATCCAAAAGAAATGAGTGAGAACATAAAAAATGTTGTACTTGATTATTTAGCATTAGGTCTTGATCCGCAAAAAGTAACTTTTTTTAAACAAAGCGACATTTCCGAACACACTGAACTTGCTTGGATTTTTGAAACTATTACCACAATGCCGTATCTGATGCGAGCGCATGCTTTTAAAGACGCGCAAGCGAGAAATAAAGAAATTGATGTTGGCACTTTTAATTATCCGATGCTTATGGCGGCGGACATTTTACTTTATAGTCCTGATGTTGTGCCAGTCGGCGCTGATCAAAAACAACACGTTGAAATTGCGCGTGATACAGCGGAAAAATTTAATAATACTTTTGGCGAAACTTTCAAACTGCCAGAGGCGATGATTATAAAAGATGTGGCGATTATACCAGGGACTGATGGCAGAAAAATGTCTAAAAGTTACAATAATACTATTCCACTTTTTGCCGAATATGAAGAAATTAAAAAATGTGTGATGAGTATTGTAACTGATTCCAGTGGAGGAATTCCTAAAAATGTCTATGCTATTCATAAACTTTTTCGTAGCGAAGATGAATTAAAGAAAATTTACGAAGAGAAAGCTGGTAAATATAAAGAACTTAAAGAGATGTTAATAGATGATTTAGAAAAATTCATTGCGCCGTTGCGCGAGCGAAGAAAAGAATTTGCCAAAGATATTCCTAAAGTGTTGGCAATCCTAAAAGCCGGTAGTGAAAAAGCAAAAAAAGTCGCTTCAGCTAAAATGAACGAAGTGCGAGAAAAAATTGGGGTACAGGTATATTGAAAAAGAACCATCGCATAAAAGTTGACACTATGGGAAGCATTATGCTATTATAAAAGCATGAATTTATTAGTTAAATTTTCTGTGAACTATTACACCTGCCCAATAGGACGGTCTTCTTTTTGCTAATTAATTTACTAAAACCAAGCACAAAAGACCGCCCACAGAGCGGTTTTTTTGTTTCATTTAAATTTATGAATATCAAAACTTTTCAAAAAATCAATTTTTATTATCACGGCTATTGCAACTTTTCAAAAGAGACTTGTTTCAAGGTGCCGAAGTAATTTTTATAACATTTTGACTCCTCCAACTGGTCTCTTATAGAGGTCAGAATTTAGTTCTTTGGAAGGGAGAAAAAGAAATGGGACAAACCGAGAAATACGAATCGCATCAGACAGAAGAATACAAATCAGGATTACTTGATTGGTATACCGATGAGAAATGTATCCTCTTATTTAGGATGGAGGTCACAGAAACTAACAGGTCCTCGGGAGAAGTAAAAGAGGCAACTGTTATTGCCTCTGCAAGCGCAATGTTTTTTAGAGAAGCAGATACTCTAGAAAAGTTTGGAGAACGATTGGCTAGAGCGCTATCTTCCAACGACTGGACAAGGGAGAACCCCGACAAAGCGCCGGTTGTGGTAGATGTTATTTGCAAAGAGGTTTTTGGTGCCGGCCGTTTTTACAATTTTGCACATTTCTAAGAAAATTGTCGATTCGGCGCTACCCGAGCAACAGGATGAGAGTCCTGATTAACTCTCAAACAACGAGCAACATCCGAAAGGAGGAAATGTTGCTCGTTGTTTTTATTTATCCACATAAACTATTTGACAAAGGTGATACACTTTTGATACACTATTTACATGACAACAATAAAAAAAAGGATAAATATTTCTTTATCATCGAGTTTGGATACAATGCTTTCTCGTATTGCTAAGCGTGACAATATGCCACAGGCTACGAAAGCGGTGTATCTTTTGGGGCTTGCTCTTGAAATTGAAGAAGATATTGCTTTTGATAAAATGGCGAGTGAGCGTGACACAAAAAATGCTCGTTTTTTAACTCACAAACAAACATGGGCATAGATATTGCATGACCTATGAAATCATATATGTAGATAAGGTTGTAAAAATTGATATTCCCAAGATATCAGGTTCGTACAAAGTTCGCATAAAACAAGCTTTTGAGACAAAATTGGCAAGTGAACCAGACTTATATGGAAAACCGCTACGAAAATCGCTCAAGAATTATTTTAAGTTGCGAGTTGGTGATTATAGGATAATTTTTCGTATAGAAGACAATAAAATAAAAATTTTTGCAATTGCTCATCGTCGGATAGTATACGAAATTATCAATGGAAGAATATTTTAACTATGACTCAAGAACAGGCGTTAAATATTTTAAAAACTGGGGCATACGTTCTAGGTTGATCAAATTGGGATTGATGAGTTAGCTATTTTTCTTTTTTAATTTATGATAAAATACTTGAGATGAAAAATCGTATTTATATTAAAGATTTAAAAGATCACGTGGGGAAAGAAGTGACTATCGCCGGATGGGTGGATGTGAGAAGAGATCAGGGGAAAATGGTGTTTTTTGATATGCGCGATATGACGGGCAAGGCGCAGGCTATTGTCATACCAAACAGAAAGGAGGTAATGGAGGTTGCGAAAGAAATTAGGCCGGAGTGGGTTTTAAAAATTATCGGCATTGTGAATAAGCGTCCAGATAAAAATGTAAAAGCGGGGATACTGAATGGGGAAGTAGAGCTAGAAGTGACAAATATTGAAATCTTAAATAAATCAGAAACACTTCCATTTGATATTACAAATGATACCAGTGGAATAAATGAAGAAACACGCTTGGCTTATCGTTATCTTGATTTGCGTTCAGAACGAATGCAAAAAAACATAAGAATGAGAAGCGAGTTTGTAAAAAAGGTTAGAGAATTTTTATTTTCTAAAATGTTTACAGAAATAGAAACTCCGCTTTTGACGGAATCTACTCCGGAGGGTTCAAGGGATTTTGTTGTGCCGTCTCGTCTTAATCCTGGAAATTTTTATGCCTTGCCTCAATCTCCACAGCAGTATAAACAATTATTGATGACAGGCGGTTTTGAAAAATATTTTCAGATTGCGCGCGCTTTAAGGGACGAAGATCTTCGAGCCGACAGAGGATTTGAACATACTCAAGTAGATGTAGAAATGTCTTTTGTGGAGATGGAAGACGTTATGAATCTTATAGAAGAGATGATGACTACGGTAGTAGAATCCATGGGTTTTACCATAAAGCAAAAACCATTCCCGAGAATTACCCACAAGGAATCAATAGAAAAATACGGAGCCGATAAATTTGATATGCGTACCGAAGAAGAAAAAAAGAATAAAAATATACTCGCGTATGCATGGGTAGTGAATTTTCCATTTTTTGAAAAAATAGACAATGGAAAATGGACTTTTACCCACAATCCCTTTTCTATGCCAATACCAGAGCATGTAGAGTGGCTTATAAAGGGTGAGAATATAAAAAATATTTTAACCACTCAATATGATTTAGTGTGTAATGGTTATGAATCCGGCGGGGGTTCGATTCGCGCCCACAAACCAGAAATTTTAAAAGCTACATATAAAGTTATGGGATATTCTGAAAAAGAAATAGAAGATAGAATTGGTCATATGCTTAAGGCATTTACATATGGTGTGCCTCCTCACGGGGGCATTGGTCTTGGAGTGGAGCGCAATCTAATGAATTTTACAGGTGAATCATATCTCCGCGAAGTTGTAGCTTTTCCAATGACGAGAGGTGGAAAAACGGCTGTGATGAACGCGCCAAAACCTTTAGAGGAAAAGCAATTGAAAGAATTGGGAATAAAATTAGTAAAATAATTTTTTAATGCATTACATAATTTCCGGTAAGGTTATAAAGGGCGATGGATATGGTAAAAAATTAGGATTTCCCACTGTAAACTTAGATGCAGAAACGAAAGAATTTCCTCCGGACGGAATTTATGTCGGAATAGCAGTTTTGGATGATATAAAATATCGGGCGGGGATTGTCGTTGGTCCCAATAGAAAGATCGAAGCTCACCTAATAAGATATAACGGAGATGCATATAGGAAAAAAGTAATTCTTGAAATAAAAGAATTTTTGAGAAAATTCAAAAAATTTAAAACAGAGAAAAAACTTATCGCGCAGATTAAAAAAGATATAAAAAAATGTTCACAGGCATAATTTCTAAAACTGCAAAAGTAAAAAACATAACATCTCATAAAAGCGGTATTTCTTTAACAATTTTAAATAATTTAGGAAAAATAAAATTAGGAGAAAGCATAAGTATCAACGGTATTTGTTCTACGGTAAATAAAACAGGTAAAAATATCTTTTTTGAATATATGCCGGAAACTCTCAAACTTTCCAATTTAAATTTTTTGAAAAAAGATGATACAGTAAATATTGAACGTTCAATACGTTTCGACGATAGACTAAATGGTCACATGGTGCTTGGACATATTGACGGAAAAGGCAAAATTATTAGTATAAAAAAGGAAGAAAATTCGCAAGTGTTTGAAATAAAAATACCTGCCCGCAATGCTACGCATAGCGTTGCAGGCGGGCCGGCCAAAAATTTAAAGAAATTTTTAATTTACAAAGGGTCGGTTGCGGTAGAGGGGATTAGTCTGACAGTCGTTAAAGTTTTACATAATTCTTTTATTGTGAAAATTATTCCGTACACTCTGAAACATACGAATTTAAAATATAAAAAAAAAGGAGATATGGTAAATTTAGAATTTGACATACTTGCTAAATATGCATATGCAAACAAAAAATAAAAATAAAAAATATTTTGACGGAAGCAAATTAAAAGCTGGCATTGTCGTGGCTCGGTGGAATGGTGAAATCACGGAAAAGCTTTTAAGCGATGCTCTGGTTGATCTTAAAAAATGTAAAGTAAAGATAAAGAATATCAGAATTATCCATGTCTCTGGGGCATTTGAGATTCCTTTCGCTCTGCACAAAATGGCGCTCAGTAAAAAATATGACTTTTTGGTCGCGCTTGGATGCATTATTCGCGGAGATACTCCGCATTTTGATTATATCTGTAAGATGGCGCAAGGGGGAGTTTTAAAAGTTATGATTGAAGATAATATCCCTGTCGGTTTTGGGATTCTGACCGTTAATAATTTAAAACAAGCCAAAGAGAGAATTCATGTCGGAGGCCAGGCGACTTTAGCCGCGCTTGAACTTGGTTTAATTAAATAAAAAATTAATGAGTAATTTATTGAGGAAAAGATGCGTGCCGTAAATGATTTCATTCTTGCGGCCAAAATCGACGCGCATACTTAAAATAGTATTCTAATATTCTATAGAATTATAGAATAGAAATATTGAAGGGGCAGATTGTTGTTCAGACAATTCTACCCCTTGTTACTCCGAGCAACTTTTCACTACCTCTATCTGGTGGGGTGCTGAGACCACACCATAAAACGGTCATGGGTTGCCATACTTATTGATCTCACTTCAACCCTCTCTGTTGCCGATATCTGCTTCCACCCGCATGATTGCTCATACGGGTCTGCAATTCTCATTCCAGTTTAGGTGGTATAGACTGTCCCGATTTCTTCCCCCGCCACATAAGTAACTTGGGAAAAACAGCTACTTTTTTCTAAATGACATACTGTTCCCCTTGGAGTAACTACGTAGAGTAGAGTGTCTTGATCACAATCCATCCAAATCTGTCTTACTACCAATAGATTGCCAGACGTTTCTCCTTTCTTCCAGAGTTTTTTTCTGGAACGTGACCAGAAGTGAACTAATCCAGTTTTTTTGGTCAGATTATAGGCCTCACTATTAGAATAGGCAAGCATCAAAACTTCGCCTCTCTGCTCTTGGTTGTGTTTTTGGATGATCACTGGTATCAACCCGCCCTGTTTTGTAAAGTCAGGTTGAATGCAATTTACTTTGACGATCATTGGTTTTCCTTCCTTTCAAAGAACAAATTTAAACCCCTTCTCAAACTTGAGAAGGGGTTGGTTTCGAAAAATAATTATAAAATAAATATCAACTCAAAGACAACCCTTTCCCAAGTTTAGGACGGTTGTGATGATGGTTCGAAAGACGAGCGAGGATAAGACGATAGCCACCGAGCGAGCCCTTAAGCCATTTTGATATTCGGGCGATAGTTGTGGAAGAAAGGCCAGTATTTTGAATAATGGTATTATATTGTACATCCCCCACGAGTAGGCGAGCAGTCTCAAGACGATTGGCGAATTCTTCAATCTCACTTTCAGTCATCAGGTCACGCAAGAAGCGCTTTGCTTCATCAGCATTTTTAATAGCTAACACAGCGTCCACGAGTTGTTTATTTGTCTTTGTATTCCAGTCGATTTTTGGGCCTATTCCTTCAATCAGTTTAACAACTCTAATTGATGTATTTTTATTCATTCCTTTACTCATACTGCTACTTTAGCAAACTAAAGTACTTTAGTCAAGTAAAGTAGATAATAGGGGTGTGGAAAACTTTTTAATTAAATTTTCTTACATTAGTAAATAATTGGGTTTAATTAAAATTAATGTTAAAATATAAAAATGAGTAAAAACAATTTACTTAAGAAAATGTGTGTTGCTTGCGAAGGGAGGGGAATCAAGCTACTTGACCGTGCGAGTGCCATGGAATACATAGCACAGGTTTCCGAGTGGACTTTGAGCGAAGATGTTAAACAAATCTCCAAAGAATATAAGTTCAAAGATTTTATCGGAGCGATTAATTTTGTAAATAATGTGGCAGAGATTGCAGAAAGAGAAGGTCATCATCCGGATATTCACATACACTACAACAAAGTTTTGCTAAAACTTTCCACGCACGCCATCGGCGGTCTCTCCGAAAACGATTTTATTCTTGCGGCAAAAATCGATGCGCAGTGCGCTTATTAAATTTTTTATTATTTACTACAATCACGCTATAGCGTCAGTTATGTAAATTAAAAAAGGGGACGAGTCAAAAAACTATATTGTTTTTTACATTTCACCTGCTATGATATATCTATAATTATAAATCATATGACCAAAACTGCCGAATTTGTGAGCCCCAAACATCCCGACAAAATTTGCGACTTCATCGCGGATAGTATTTTGGACGCTTATCTGGAAGATGATAAAGAAAGCCGGGTAGCGATTGAAGTCATGGGCGGGCATAATTTAATAACTGTAAATGGCGAAGTAACGTCACAGACCAAACCTGATGTAGAAAATTTAGTAAAAAGTATTGTAGGTCAAGATTATAAAGTTATTATAAATATAGTTTTGCAAAGCAGAGAAATTGCTCAAGGGGTGGATATTGGCGGGGCAGGAGATCAAGGAATTATGAAGGGATATGCCACAGCCGAAACGGAAGAATTTTTACCGCTTGAATATATTCTAGCGCGGGATCTTTGTAAAAAAATTTATAAAGTGTATCCGTTTGACGGTAAGGTGCAGGTTACAACAAAAAATGGAAAAATAGAAACCATTGTCGCCAGTTTTCAAAATACTAAAAATGGTGAACTTTTAAAACTTGTGCAGAGCATAATTACAGCTAAGGAATATTTAATAAATCCGGCCGGTGAGTGGCATCAAGGTGGATTTGACGTGGATACTGGGCTTTCTGGCAGGAAATTAATCATAGACAACTATGGGCCGGAAATACCTGTCGGCGGAGGTTCATTTTCTGGAAAAGATTATACGAAAGTTGATCGGTCTGGGGCCTATATGGCCCGTAGAATTGCTGTGGAACTACTGGAAAAACGAAAAGCCAAAGAAGTATATACCAAGCTCGCTTATGCCATAGGGAAGTCGGATCCGGTAATGGCTGTGGCCATAATAGATGGCAAAGAAGAACAAATTACGGGTTACGATTTGAGTCCAAAAGGAATTCGTGAATATTTAAAATTAGATAAAGTAAAATTTGCCGATACTTCTCTATGGGGACATTTTGGAAGAGAATTTGAGTGGAAGTAGCTTTTGAAATACTGCTTTTCTTCGATACGAATTTTTTGAAGCTTAAAAAATTCTGAAATTTTCAGCTCGTCAGCTTCAAAACCCCTACAAAAAGCAGTATTTCAAAAGCATGATATAATTAAATTATTATGAAGTACGAAGAATTAGCAACAAAAGAAGTTATTCAAAAAGTTATTGAAACTCTCGGCGCGAGGAGTGTTGAAGCGTTTATGGTAGAAAATGGCTCTGAGGCGCTTATAAAGATAAAAGAGCTCATTCCCAAAGGCGCATCGATAATGAACGGCGCCTCGGTTACGCTCGAGCAGATAGGTTTCATTGATTATCTTAATGGAGGAGGGCACGACTGGAACAATCTGCACGAAGCAATAATTGCGGAAAAAGATTCTGCTAAACAGACGTTGCTTAGGAAACAAGCCGTACTATCTGATTATTATTTAGGTAGTGTGCACGCCCTGGCGGAGACAAGTGAGTTCATTGTTGCCTCCAATACTGGCAGTCAATTGCCTCACATTGTCTTTACTTCCCCCAATCTTATTTTTGTAGTTAGCACAAAAAAAATTGTTCCAACTCTGTCAGATGCTATGGCGCGTCTAATGGAGCATGTAATACCGCTTGAAGATAAACATATGAAAGAAAAATATGGCGTTGGCACTGAGCCAAAAAAGATTGTCATCTTTAATGGCGAGAATCCGATAATGAAGAGAAAAGTAAGAATGATATTGGTAAATGAAGATCTTGGATTTTAATTTTAAACCAGATCTTTCAAAAACCCCTCTATCTTTTTCCCATCTCTTTTAAGCCAGGCGATGTTGCCCTCTAGTCGTTCTAGAACTTGTTCAATGGCGCGCTGGGCGCCGGGGGCGTCGTGGTTTGCGAAGAATTTTTTGAAAGATTTTAAATGTTTTTCTTCCGCGCTACCTGATATGGCGTTGACCAGTTGTGCCAAAGTGTGCCCACCATCGCCATAGCGCGAGACAAGAGTTTTCCAATTTTTTTGAACAAAATTCCACCAAATATCTCGGCCGAACGGATTTGCCCCTACGGATGAAATGATGCCGACAGCGTCTTGTGCGCGAACATTTTGAGACATTGCGAATTTACAAGTGTTCTTAAGAATTTTAGTATTGAAAAAGTCACCTAGGGCGTTCCCAATTCTGTTCTTCTCTTCATGCAAAGTTTCTTTTTTATATTTTTTTATCAAAGTTTTATATTCCTCCACCTCACCCCAAGTTGCAACGACAGAATATATTGCTCCGCGAATATCCGGATTTATGTGTTTGTTTTTCTGTAATAATATAAATTTTTTCCTAGCTTGATCTATTATTTTTTCATCACCTGAATGTCCGGCGCGCGAAATTGTAAGCGAACGCAAAAGGGTATCCGTATGCAATTCTCCCTTTTTTGTCGTCCAGCCGAGACGTTTAAAAGTAGGGGAGAATAAATCAACAATAAGTGCATTAAGATTATTTTGAACATTACTTTTTATAAGCAATTGTTCAAGCCGGGCCAAACCGGTAGCAATTTCAACCCAGACGGTGTAATTATCTTCTTTCTTATAAGCCGATAAAAATTCTAAAGCATCCGTCGTCGGTATATCGCCCGATTCAGCAAGCGCAAAAAGATCTCTAATAATGCCCAGTCGGTCTCGGGCACTTAATTTCTTGTTCTTTATGGGTTCACGAAGTTTTTCTAATAATTCTTTTGAATAAGCCGTTCTAAAGAATCCAGTTTCACCAAAATTTACCTTGTTTTTCTTAAAAGTTATCGGAATTTCCCATTTGGTTTTATTTTTAACTTTTTTAGCTGATATTGGGCTCGTGAAAAATCTTTCCTGCGACAATGACAATTGATTATTTTTTATTTCAACTTTCACGACCGGATAACCGGGCTTGCTCGTCCAATTATGCATTATTTTAGCGACAGGTTTTCCAGAAACTTTTTCAAAAGCTTGCCAGAGATGCAATGTCTCAGTATTTTTATAACTATGTTTTTTCAAATAATATCGCAAGCCATTTCTAAAATCTTTCTCACCTAAATAATCTGCCAGCATGCGGATGATGGAAGCGCCCTTGGAATATGACACTTCGTCAAATATCTCGCCGATTTCATCCGGATGATGCACCGGTATTTCAATAGGATGCGTATGAAAAAGCGAGTCCAGTTGCAACGCAACCCCAAGTTCTTTGATGGAGAATTGCGTCCAAATATCCCACTTGGGAAAAAGTTTATCTATAGCGAGATATTCTATATAAGAAGCAAAGCCTTCATTAAGCCATAAATGTGTCCACCATTCCATCGTCACTAAATTGCCGAACCACTGATGGGCTATTTCATGCGCGACGACCAGCGTCACCCATTGCTTATTGGAGGCGGAAGAATGATTTTTGTCAACCAAAAGCGCACTCTCACGATAAGTGATAGCGCCCCAGTTTTCCATTGCTCCGGATGTGAAATCCGGTATGGCTATCATATCCAATACTGGCAATGGGTAGGCAATATCAAAATATTTTTCGTAGAATTCTAAAGTTTTTACCGCGCAATTAAGGGCAAATTTTGCCTGATGTTTTTTGCCGGGAGTGGTGAAGACACGGACTCGTATGCCGTTTTTTGTTTTATTTTTTGTATAGGATTCAATATATTCAAAATCACCAATAATAAACGCGAGCAGATAGGTGGACATTTTGGGCGTTGGCAAAAACTTTATAATTTCAAAGCCCGCGCTATGTTCTGCAACAGAAATTGGCAATGTATTTGAAATAGCGATTTTGCCTTTCGGCACAATGAGCGAAACATGAAAAATCGCTTTTTGCGCTGGTTCGTCAAAACAGGGAAAGGCTCGTCGCGCATCGGTGGCTTCAAACTGTGTTGTGGCTAGATGATACTCTTTTTCTCCAACAGTATATCGACTACGATAAAATCCGCGCATTTTATCGTTCAAAATTCCCTTAAACACAAGAGTCAATTTTGTTTTGCCAGCCCTGATAATTTTAGGAAATAAAAAACTCGCAGTTTCTAACTTTTCATTGTAAGAGATTTTTCCCCACATGTCAGACATGTGGGCTGTTTCTATTTCTAACTCTTTAGAGTGAAGAGTTAATATTTTTGTTTTTTCAAGGACAGAAAGCGTTATTGTTTCGATGCCCTCAAAAGTAAAATTTTCCAAATCTGGTTGAAGCTGAATGTCATATTTTATTGGAATAGCGTTTTTAGACAGGCGAACACTTTTAGATTTCATTTTTTCAGTATATCTTTTTCTGTAAAAAATGCTAATATAGAAAAGTGGAAGGAGACACTTACCAAATAAAAATGACGGGTTTTGAAGGGCCGTTTGGACTGCTTTTGGGTTTAATAGAAAAACGCAAGCTTTTTATAAATGATGTCTCGCTTGTAGCCGTAACGGAAGATTATCTTAATTACATGAATAAGTTGGGCAGTCTTCACCCAGACAAAATTTCCAGTTTTATTTTGGTGGCATCAACTCTTATTCTAATTAAATCAAAATCACTTCTGCCGAATTTAAATTTAACCGACGAAGAAGAGGGGGATATACATAATTTGGAAGAAAGATTAAGATTGTATGAGCTCTTCACTAAACTTGGAGTTAATATTAAAAATAATTTTGGCAAGAAAATAATTTTTACGCCACTTGAACGAAGAAATGAACTACGAGCTTGGGGCCACACAACTTTGATGTTTTTGCCGGATGATCAGATTACCAAAAAAAATATGATGAGTTTCGCTCGGGGTGTTTTGGGCTCAATGCCCAAAAAAGTATTTTTACCTGAAGTGGAAGTGAAAAAAGTCGTCAGTATTGAAGAAATGATTGAAAAATTAACCGAGAGAATAAAAAATTCTTTGCAAACGAGTTTTAAAAATTTTAGCGGCAAAATCAAAACTCGCGAAGAAAGGGTGACTGCAATTGTGGGTTTTCTTGCTATATTAGAACTTGTTCGACAGGGAATAATTCATGTTATGCAAGAAAGTGATTTTTCTGATATTATTATTGAAAAAATGACTGAAAATCATGATTAATTTGGAGTCAAAAATTGAGGCGATACTATTTTGGAAAGGGGAGCCAGTGTCTTTTAAAAAACTAGAAGATATTTTGAAAGTTTCAACAAAGGAAATAAAAGATGCTGTTTTTAATTTAAAAAATAATTTAGAGAATAGAGGAATAGTGTTATTAGAGAAAAACAATCCTGCCCGCAATGCTTCGCATAGCGATGCAGGCGGGGAGATTACTTTAGGAACTCCGCCTGAACTCTCTAAACTTTTTGAAGCTTTGCAAAAAGAAGAATTAAATAAAGAACTTTCCAAAGCCAGCTTGGAAACATTGTCTATTGTTCTTTATAAAAACGGAGTGAGTAGAGCGGAGATTGATTATATCAGGGGTGTAAATTCAAGTTTTACTCTGCGCGCTTTGTCCGTTCGTGGATTGATAGAGAGAGAAACCGACAGCAAAGATAGCAGACGTTATATCTATAAACCAAGTTTTGAATTAATGTCTTATATGGGTATAAAATCCATTGAAGAGTTACCCGATTATGGAAAAGTTCGTAAAGAGATCGAAATCGTAGCCCAAAATTTGATGGAAGAAATGAAAAAAGAAAATAGTATTTAACTAAATACTTATAACTCTGCTATCGCAGATTTATAAGTAAAGTAAAATTATGCGAAGCGAAACGAAAATATGTCAAAATTGCAAGCAAGACTTTACCATTGAGCCGAAAGAAGTTTTTGCCTGTATTGAATGTAAAAGAAATTACAAAATCGTTCCCAATGAATTGATTTTTTACAGAAAAATGCAGATTCCAATTCCCAAACGTTGTTTCTATTGTCGTCATACGGCAAGAGTTGCGCGAAGAAATCCATTTAAACTTTGGCATCGAAAGTGCATGTGCGACCCGACTTCGCAAAGCTACGACGGGCAAAGCAAAATAAATCATTTTCATGGAGCAGGGAAGTGTAAAGTGGAATTTGAAACCTCATATTCTCCAGAGAGACCGGAGACAGTGTATTGCGAAAAATGTTATCAGCAGGAAGTATATTGATTACTAATTTAGCAATAAGAAGCGGTCGCGCACTAATGCTAAATACAATTCGGATTAATACTAAGTACGTAATTATTAATCAAATCTTGTCCAGCTACGTATTCATCTCCTAAAAATCCATTTATATTTTCATCTTTAATTAAATTTTTATATTCTTGCGTTAGAGTTCTAGCGAGAGGTAAATAGGACCAATGCCATTTTTCTTCATTATAGCCTATAACTCTTCCCGTATTTTTTAAATTATAAGTTTGGCAAAATCCGAAGAAAGAAGCGTTTTTTATCAACCAATCATATTCTTTTTCACCTTTTTCTTTGTCAAAATATGAAGGATTTGCATCATTTATGTCTATGTCTGTGCCCCAGTGATGCCTGGATGTTCCGGGCACGGCGCTGTATTCTAATATTTTTTTAAATCTCTCTTGCTCCCCGGGAATGCTTTTTGACAAATCTTGCCCATCAACAATCGTAATTCCAGTCCATTTATTATTCCAAAGATTTTTTTGATAATCAAAATTTCTAGTGGCTGAAGCGATTTTTAAATTTATACCATCAACAATCGCCGCATTCCGCATTTGTAAATATGCCTCATACGTTTCTTTTCTTAAATACATTTTGTTTTCACCTACCGTATATTCCGGTGGTATTAAGATAAAATTTTCTCTTATAGCCGGGTCAAACTTGCCCATTAAAAAAATTTTTTGCTCTTCTTTTATCTCCGCTTCTTTTTTTACCAATTCTTCTTTTAGAAATTTTTGATAATTCTCTTCATTCTCTCGTTTTTGCCTTAAATCTAAAAAATCTGAAGTGAAATAGGGTACGAAAACAAAAAACACTAAAACAAGCATTATTAAAGACAATATGAATTTCCAAATGATTTTTTGCGTTTTTTCCACTTGAAAACAATAACATATTGATGTATTTTAATCAAAAAATGCTATAATTTAACTATGTATTTGAATTTAGTTAAAATCTTCCTGCCAACGGCTTTTGCCTTTTTTTTAGGACTTTTTTTGACGCCAGTCGCCACATATTTTTTCTATAAATACAAAATGTGGAAAAAATATTCTAGAAACATAAATACAATTGCCCCAGACTTTTCTAAAATACATAATCACAAAGAAGAACTTAATACGCCGCGCGTGGGTGGAATAATAATCTGGATTTCCGCCCTTTTCACGACACTTATTTTTTATTTGGTGTCAATTTTTTTTCCTTCTATCGCTACAGAAAAAATGAATTTTTTAAGTCGCAATCAGACTCTAATACCTCTTTTTACGCTTCTTTTGGGGTCGCTGATCGGACTTTGGGATGACCTTATTCAAATTTATGGCAACGGACGTTTTGCTCGCGACGATAAATCTTGGCGTATATGGAAAATTTTTCTAGTAACATCCATTTCTCTTTTAATCGGGTTTTGGTTTTTTTATAAATTAGAAATGACTTCAATGCATATTCCCTTTGGCGGGGAAATATATTTGGGTGTTTTGATAATTCCATTTTTCATAATAGTTGCGCTCGCGACTTTTTCCGGCGGAGTAATTGACGGAATAGACGGGCTTTCCGGCGGAGTTTTTGCGTCTATTTTTGCCGCCTATTCGGCGATAGCTTTTGCCAATAATCAAATAGATATTGCCACTTTTTCGGGAGTTATCACTGGAGTTACCTTGGCCTTTCTCTGGTTTAATATTCCGCCGGCTAGATTTTATATGGGCGAAACCGGTATTATGGGACTTACGATAACTTTGGCGGCACTGGCATTCTTGACTGATTCGGTTTTAATCTTGCCTATTGTGGCTTTGCCTCTTGTTATCACTTCATTCTCTGATATTATTCAAATGATTTCAAAAAAATTAAGAAATGGCAAAAGAGTCTTTCGGGTAGCGCCCCTACACCATCATTTTGAAGTTATCGGTTGGTCACGTTATAAAATCACAATGCGTTATTGGGTTCTTTCAATTGTCTTTGCCATTATTGGAATAATTTTAGCAATCATAAGCCGATAAATATGCGAGAAAAAAAAATAGACAGATTTTTTCTAATAATTGTATTTCTGCTGGTTGTCATTGGCGTTAGCATGTTTATTTCCGCATCCTTGGGAATTTTGGTTAAGAATGGAAAAATTTTTTATTCAGTTCTTTTTAATCAATTAATTCTAGGTCTTGGTTTGGGATTAGTTGGTATGTATTTTTGCTTAAAAATAAATTACAAATTTTGGCGCAAATACTCCTTTTTAATTTTTTTGGGCTCAATACTCCTCACGACTTCAGTTTTTATTCCTTCTTTGGGATGGAGCCATGGCGGAGCAGAAAGATGGATACAATTTGGAGGTTTTTCTTTTCAGCCAGTGGAGTTTTTAAAATTTGGATTCGTGATTTATTTTGCGGCCTGGTTATCTTGGGCTAAAAACAGAGTCAAGGATTTTAAATTTAGGATTTTGCCGCTTTTTATAATGCTGACAATAATCGCTTTAGTTTTACTCAAACAGCCAGATACTAAGAGTTTTATTTTAATTACGGTGACTGGAATATTGATGCTTTTTATTTCAGGTGTTCCTGTGAAATATATTTTAGGCATTGGTGTGGGAATAACATTAGTTCTGGGGTCTTTTATTTATTTTACTCCCTATTTACGAGAGCGAGTAAAAACTTTTATTGATCCGTCCTCTGATCCCAGAGGGTCTTCTTACCAAATTCAACAATCATTGATTGCGTTGGGCAGTGGCGGGATTTTCGGCAGAGGATTTGGTCAAAGCATTCAAAAATTCAGTTATCTTCCAGAACCGCAAGGAGATTCTATTTTTGCTGTTTTGGGTGAAGAACTGGGTTTTGTTGGAGCATTTGCGGTAATATTTCTTTTTATTCTTTTTATTTTACGCGGGTTTCGTATTGCCAATAATTCCCCCGATTTATTTAGTGGACTTTTGGTTTCTGGGATTGTTATAATGATTACAGCGCAATCATTTATGCACATTGCTTCTGTTGCCGGAGTTTTTCCGTTGACTGGAGTACCATTGGTTTTCATGAGTCATGGGGGTACTGCGTTGATGGTATATCTAATGACGATGGGCATTGTGTTTCAGGTATCAAAATATAATAAAAATTAACATATGAAAATAGTTTTTACAGGCGGTGGGACAGGCGGGCATTTTTATCCGATTATCGCTGTTGCCCAAAAAGTTAATGAAATAATAGATCATGAAAATATAATAGGAGCCAAGCTCTATTATATTTCCGATAGTCCCTATGATAAAGAAATATTGTTTGAAAATGGGTTTTTATATGAAGAAATAAGTACTGGAAAAATGCGTACTTATTTTTCTTTTAGAAATTTTTTTGATGTTTTTAAAATATTTTTCGGCATAATAAATGCGGTTTTTAAAATGTTTTCAATTTATCCGGATGTTGTTTTTGGCAAGGGAGGATATGCGTCATTTCCAACCATTTTTGCCGCCAGATTTTTACGTATTCCTATTTTAATTCATGAATCAGATTCTGCGCCCGGACGAGTAAATAAATGGGCTGGGTATTTTGCGAAAAAAATCGCTGTTTCTTTTTTAGAAGCGGCAGATTATTTTCCATCCCAAAAAGTTGCCTGGACGGGACAACCGATAAGGGCTGAGATAGAACATCCTGCTCCGCGGAGAGAAGCGCTTGAATATTTTAAACTAGAATCAAATTTACCGGTTATTTTAATTATCGGAGGTTCTCAGGGCGCGGAGCTTATAAATAATACTATCTTAGACGCGTTGCCAAGATTAATAAAAAATTATCAAATCATTCATCAGACTGGCGTCAATAATTTTAAAATGGTTACAGGCAGAGCAGAAGTTGTGCTGACTGATAATCAATACAAATTAAGATATTTATCAATTGCTTATTTAAATTCTTTACAAATAAAAATGGCCGCTGGTGTAGCCACTATTGTCATTTCTCGAGCGGGGTCAACTTTATTTGAAATAGCGTCTTGGGGTGTGCCATCAATCTTAGTTCCATTCACCGAATCAAATGCTAATCATGCCAAGAAAAATGCTTTCAATTATGCGCGCGCCGGAGCTTGTAATGTGATAGAAGAAATGAATATGACTGCGAACATTTTAAGTTCAGAGATTGAAAGAATAATAGGGGATAAGGCAAGTCATGAAATTATGGCGCAAAATGCAAAGACTTTCAATAAGCCCGGCGCCGCGATGAAAATCGCTCGCGAACTGGTGGATATCGCCTTGAGCCACGAGAAATAAAATAGAAATAAATTAAATTAAATGCTAAAATAGCATTATGTCTCAAAAAGTCGTTACAAGAATGCCACCGTCTCCGACAGGGTTATTTCATATAGGGTCTGCTCGAACCGCTCTTTTTAACTATTTATATGCTAAACAAAATGGTGGAAAATTTATATTAAGAATTGAGGATACGGACAAAGAAAGATCAAAAAAAGAATTTGAAGACAATATTATTGAATCTCTTAAGTGGTTAAAAATGCCCTATGAAGAATTTTATAGACAATCTGAAAGAACTGAGATTTATAAAAAACATTTGAAAAAATTAATCAACCAAAAAATAGCTTATGTTTCTCAAGAAGAACCCAAAAAAGAAGGGGATAGAGGAGAGGTTATAAGATTTAAGAACCCAAATAAAAAAATTAAATTTAATGACTTGGTTTTAGGAGAGATAGAATTTGATACGACTGATCTTCAAGATTTTGTTATCGCGAAAGATTTAGATACGCCACTTTATCATTTTGCCGTGGTGGTGGATGATATAGAAATGGCTGTCACTCATATCATTCGAGGACAAGACCATATTTCCAATACCCCAAGGCAGATTTTAATTTTAGAAGCGCTGGGAGCCGCAAGACCTCAATATGCTCATATTCCACTTATACTTTCTCCCGATAAATCTAAGCTTTCAAAAAGACATGGAGCTCTTTCTGTTTTAGAATACAAAGAAATGAGTTATTTACCCGAAGCTATATTGAATTTTCTAGCACTTATTGGCTGGAATCCCGGCAATAATCAAGAAATATTTACCCTGGAAGAATTATTGAAAGAATTCAGTTTTAAAAAAATACAAAAAAGCGGGGGAATATTTAATATAAAAAAACTAGACTGGATAAATAAAGAGCATATAAAATTACTTTCTCCAGAAGAAATAGAAAAAAATATTTTAAAATGGTTGCCAGAAAATATGCGCAATCCAAAGCTTGTCTTCATTATCCTTGAGCGGATTTCAAAATGGGGCGATATTAAAGATATGGTCGCAAGAGGGGAGTTAGATTTTTTTTTCAAACAGCCAAAATACGCAAAAGAAAAACTTATTTATAAAAATATTTCCCCGGAACGGATTGCGAAAAATTTAAAATTAGCAATACGAAATTTGGAAAATTTACCCAAAGAAAAATTTACGAAAGAAAATATTAACGTTATCTTAGTGAAAACAGCTGACAGCGTGGGCAGTAGGGGAGAAGTGCTTCATCCAATCCGTTACGCGCTATCCGGCATGGACACATCCCCCGACCCTTTTGTAATCGCTGAAATTTTAGGAAAAGATGAAACAATATACAGACTTAAAAAAGCAATTTAGCGCGTTAATTATTTTGGCAGTTTTGGCAATTCCACTTGCTTTTTCTTCTGCGCAAACGGCCCAAGAGCTTCAAAATAAAATTGATCAAAAAGATTCTGATATTGTCAAACTAGAACAGGAAATAGCGTCTTATCAAATAGAGCTTAATAATTTAGAAAAACAAAAAAGTTCTTTAAGCGGCGCATTGAAAGAACTTGATTTAACTAGAAAAAAATTAATTGCTGATATAAATGTAACTCAAAAAAAAATTGATAAAACAAATATCAAAATACAGAGTTTAAGTTCTGATATAGGCAGTAAAGAAAATTCCATTTCCAACAACATAGATTCTATTTCTCTTGGCATTAAAAAGACCAATGAATTTGAACAAAATAGCATTTTGGAAACTATATTATCAGAAAATGATTTTACCATCATATGGAATGATATAGATAACATAGTTACTGTTCGCAATAAAATTAGAGAAAAAATACTTGAGTTAAAGCAAATAAAAGGCGAACTAGAAGATACTAAAAAAGAAACTATCAGTGTGAAAAACGAACTAAATACCCTTAAGTCTAAGCTTTCCGATCAGCAAAAAATAGTGGCGCAAAATACCAATGAAAAAAACAAACTTTTAAAACAAACAAAGAACAATGAAGCTAATTATCAAAAACTCTTAAAAGATAGAATTGCCCAGAGAGATGCGTTTGAAAAAGAATTGCGCGATTATGAAGCGCAACTGCAATTTATTCTCGATCCGTCCAAGTTGCCCAAGGCTGGAGTTTTGAGTTGGCCGCTCGAAAAAATATATGTAACTCAACTTTTTGGTAAAACTGTTGACTCTAAACGTCTTTATGCCTCTGGAACTCACAATGGAGTAGATTTTCGCGCATCCATTGGTACTTCCGTTATGGCTATGTCGGATGGCGTAGTTTTAGGCATAGGCGATACGGATTTAACTTGCACCGGAGCATCTTTTGGAAAATTTGTTTTTATTGAATATAGTAATGGCCTTTCCAGCACCTTTGGTCATCTTTCACTTATAAAAGTACGTGAAGGAGATCGAATTAAAAGAGGAGAAGTAATAGCTTATAGCGGGGCTACGGGGCATGTTACGGGGCCTCATTTGCATGTCTCTCTATACGCATCAGAAGCTGTTAAAATGGCCTCTAAGCCGAGTATAGCTTGCGGTGGGCGTATTTATAGATTACCTGTTGCCCCGATAAATGCTTATTTAGATGTAATGTATTATTTGCCTTCTTACACAATTAATCCGTCCATATTAAACAACAAGACAACGGAATAGTTGGTTTGACGAATATCTTGTGGTAAAATATAAGCATGAGTAAAAAAAACAAAAAAGGCGGTCTACCCGCGCAGGCAGGGTTTTTAAAATTAATAATTCTTTTAGTGATTCTCTTTTTTTTAATAAACTATTTCCATATTTCCATATCTGATATTTTTTACTGGTTTGTAAGTCTCTTTCGCACTATTTTTTCTAAATTAAATCTTAATTAGAAATTAAGTCATGAAAGAAAATAATATGTCGTGGGATTTAGATAAAGTTGGTAATAATTTTTAAATTAGGCAGTAGAACAGGGAAGTGTTTTTTCCGTTATTTTTATTGATATGAATATGTCGCACAATATATGTTTGGGACACTATAAGCTGTCTTAATTACATGATGCTGATAATGCATATCCCGCTTTTTCGGCCTCTTCCTTTGTCGCAAAATAAATTCTATTTTCTTGTTTGATAGTTTGACCGCCGGAACACCCTAGAGAATAATACTTACTTCCTCTATTGGAAGCAAAAAAAGATTTTGCGGAATTGGTTTTGGAAATTCTAATTTGAATGGGTTCTATAGATGAAACTGTATTCGCCTTTTGATTCGAATATTCTATTTTTATACCTGAACCGTCATTACCCTTAGATAGTCTGCCCAGCTCAAATGAACCCAAACCAACTAAAATGACGATTAAAACGGTCAAAATATCCTTTCTCTTTTCGCTTTCCAAAAATTGCTTGATTTTTTCCATATAATTGATTATACTGATTCTACCTATAAATATAATATAAAACAATATGGCGCATAGAAAGGCCGGCGGAACCGCCAGAAACTTAAGAGATTCAAACCCAAAATACCTCGGTATTAAGCTAGCTGACGGTCAAAAAGCCCAATCTGGCTCTATTATCGTTCGTCAACGCGGTACAGTCATTATGGCGGGAAACAACGTATCTACAGCGAGAGATCATACTCTTTTCGCCCTTAAACCCGGTATAGTCAAATTTGGCTCCAAACGCAAAATTTCTTTCAACGGCGTGACGGTAATCAAAAAAGTAGTTAATGTATTTTAGATTTTTTCCACCACAAGTTTAAAAGAAGATTTTTTGCTTGCCCCGCCTTCGGCGGCGATTTTCACCTTAATCGGTATTTCAAACTCCCCTATTGTTTTAATTGGTTTTTCTAAAATAATAAATTCTTCACTGATATCGGCGCGATGTTCATTTTTCATGCCATCGATTATTTCTTTTTTATGGACTTGAGCGAATAAATGACCCCTTTCATCTGCTTTTACTTTTATTGTCACAACTTTATCCTTGATTTCTTCCAAATTTTTCATTAAAAGATCTTCCTGCACTTCCCTTTCAATCGCAATTTCTTTTTTGCGTCTTTCAAGCATGGCTAGGGACTTCGTTGTTGCTGGTTCGGCCAGTTTTCTGGGTAATAAAAAGTTCATGGCATAACCGCCATTTACTTCTTTCACGTCATATTTTTTTCCTACTCTTGGCACATCATGTAAAAATATTATTTTCATATGTATTTTTTAACGAGGCCAATTATTTAATAATTCTACGGCTTTATCCATTTGTGGATCCCCGCCTGCATCGCTAGGCAAAGCATTGCGGGCAGGTTTTTTATTTTCTACTATGTAATCCGGGGTCAATCCTTTTTCAGTAATCAAATTTCCATTAGGCGTAAACCACTTAGCGACTGTAATTTTTAAAATAGTATCTGGAGTCACATTTACAACTTCTTGCACAGAACCCTTGCCGTAGCTTTTGCCACCCACTATAATTGCTCGTTTATAATCCTGCATTGCGCCAGCGACAATTTCCGATGCCGAAGCGGACCCGCCGTCTATTAAAATTATAAATTTTAATTTATCATTGAATAAATTATAATCTTTGCTTCTAAATATCTCCGGTTCTTTATTATTTCCATAATCTTCAGTTACAATAATTTTTCCTCCCGGTAAAAACCAGCTTGATATATCAACAGCTATATCTAAATATCCTCCCGGATTACCCCTTAAATCAAGTAGAAATTTGTCAGTTTTTGCCAGAGCAAATTTCTTTAAGGCATCACGGAATAAAGAGTTGGAGCTGGCCGAAAAACTATAAAATTTTATTACGAAAATTCCATCAGGACGCAATTCCGTATCCAGAGTTGGGACATTTATAATATCTCTAATAATTTTTATTTCTCTCGATTCTTTTTCTCCATCATGGAGAATAGTGAGTGTGACAATTGTACCCTTCTCCCCTCTTATTAATTTAAGCGCTTCTTCAATCCTTAAATCAGGGGTGGTAATTTTATCAATTTTTAAAATTTTATCTCCCGGTTTTATGCCAGCCCGATAAGCGGGAGTATTTTTAAGCGGAGCAACAACTGTGAGCACTTTATCTTTTATATCAACTTCCATGCCAATCCCACCGAAACTACCAGCTATTTCGTCTTCAAATAATTTTGTTTCATCCGGACTAAAAAATACACTATAAGGATCATTTAATGAATCCACAAGGCCCGAAATTGCTCCATAAACTTTATTTTGGTCAGTTATTTCATTCGCATCGGGATATTTTTCATTAATAGTATTCCAGACTTTCCAAAAAGGAGAAAAATCAGTTTGGGTAATAACTGTAGTTTCTTTTCCAGAAAGATTAAAAACTTTTTCTATCTCGGGACGCTGATTGTATCCTACATAAATACCCAAAACAAAAACTAGAGCTGTGAGCAAAATAACGCCAGAAGCATATCTTGTTTTTAAAAATTCTCGCATTTTATATTTATATTTTTTCTTCCTTTGGTTTTATACACTCCTCTGTTGTTGCTTTATTTTCACTAAAATTATGATTTTCTGAAAAATTATCAAAAGTTTTTATTTCTTCAGTTTCTTTCATTTTAGATTCTTTATACATCATGTAGCTGAAATACATAAGTCCGAATCCAGAAAGAGTGAAAAAAACGGTTTTCCAAGAAGTCGGAAAACCCAAATATGGCAATACCGCCACCCAAATGCCCAAAATCATAAGTGTCCGCATTTTTCGCATAAATATATTATATCAATAATGCAAACAAAATACAAACTATTTGAAATACTCCGGCGTATTGATAGACATCCAGTCTAGAAGTTGGCGCATGACGGAAGATGCGCCGCTACTATTTGTTGAAGGGCCGGATTCCATCATTATGGTAAAAGCGTATTTGGGATTTTCATACGGGAAAAAACCAACTACCCAAGAATTAACTTTATTTTTTTTCACACCAAGCTGCGCGGTGCCAGTCTTGGCGGCAATTTGCGCATAAGGCACATTTAACGCTATCGCGGTGCCGTAAGAAACCGCTTGTCTCATTCCATCATGCACAACATCAAAATAATCTTTTTTTAAATTTATTACGGTATTAGGTTTTTCAGTATCATCTAATATAAAATGCGGAGTTACAAGTTTGCCATAGTTGCCAATAGCTGAAACAGCCCGCGCTATTTGGATTGGAGTAACTTGAAATCCATACTGGCCAATAGCGGTGTGATAAGTATTCCCAATACGCCACGGGTCGCCTTTGAAATTTTCTATTTTCCATTCTGGATTTGGAATAATGCCCGCTTTTTCATCCGGCAAGTCAATCCCCGTTTTTTCTCCAATGCCGAAAAGTTTGGTGTATTTTTCAATATTAGCAATACCAAGACCTTTTTGATTTTCAAATCCCCCTCCAATTATATAAAAATAAATATCAGAAGAAACAGCTAAAGCTTGCGCCATATCTGTCCAGCCATTTACTCTCCAGTCCTTAAAAACGCTCTTTTGGTCCGGAAAATAAGGATTCGGGATTGAAATGGAACCTGTTGAAAGAATTTTTTTATATTGATCGATTATACCTTCAGTCAAAGCGCCTATTGCTAAAAAAGGTTTTACAATTGAACCCGGAGTATAAAGTCCTGAAACAACCCTGTCCATAAAAAATTTTCTTTTATCCATCATATAATCATTGATTTTAACCGTGTCTTTTCCTTGTGAAAGAATTTCAGAATTATATTCTGGAAAACTGGTGGAAGCGATTATTTCTCCATTATTTATATCCATTAATATGCCTGCTCCACCCGGGAAAGAATTACTCTCTGATAAATTTTTAATCAAAGCAAACAACTTCATCTGGATTCGTGAATCAATTGTTGTTATTAAATCGACTCCCCGTATTGGAATATTTACAATATTTTCCGAGTAAATTTCTCCTAAAGCATTTATTTCTATTATTTTTGATCCATTCTCACCTTTAATTTTGTCATTGTATTGTTTTTCAAGTCCATCTTTGCCTATAAATTCACCTTGCCAATAATTACCTGTTTTATCCTGCGCGGGATAACTTACATATCCCAATAGGTGTGAAAATCCAGGCGATAAATAAGCGCGGGCGGAGAAGGCGCTTTCGGATTCTCCGTTCCAAGCCAGCTCTTTTTTATTTCTATCGTAAATTATTCCTCTTTCAGTGAAAATAATTATTTTTTCTAAAACATTATTTTCACTTCTCTCTAAATAAGCTCCCCCTTTTTGTATTTGAAGATATATAAGACGGACTCCAAACAATCCCATCAAGATAAAGAATAAAATTCCAAGGAACCAGATATTTTTTTTGGAAATCGGTTTTTCTATCCGGCCTTCAAATTGTTGGTTATCAAAGTTTTGCAGATTTTTTGAATCAAGAAAAATTTCATCCGGTTCCACAAAAAAATTTTTCTTTTGTTTATTTTTTTTAAATATTCTTACTATCATAAGGATAAAATTTAAGTCTTCTTTTTACAAATTCTACGCCAGTTAAAACCAGAGCGGAAACAATTAAAGAAATAAAAACTATATTAAAAAATTTGGCTTCTTTTACTCCGTAAAGCAGGTCCGATAATAAAAACATAAAAACGGCCTCTAGAAAGAAACGAAAATAAATCATACCCGCCAGCGCCAAAATAATCGATACCCAAAAAGGCAGAAAAAGAATTGAAAATAAAAGCACGACAGAAGCTAAAATTCGTAACATCATAACCTTATATTACACATTTTTCTTAAAAATTCCAATTCTTTAATCTAGAAATAAATTATCTACGATGTTTAACATATGTAAAAGATAGTAGAAAATATATAAAAAATAAAAAAAATACTTAAACATCAATCTACGCTATAGCGTAGATGTAGAATTCATGTTGTTAATTTACGCATATGCTTAAATTCACAACAGGTATCAGTGTATAAGATTTCAGCATATGCAGAAATTTTATACATAATCAATATACTTCCTGCTGATAACATTTTTCACAGTAAACAATTTCCGGTCGGTCGGGGGAATATGAAGACATAATTTCTTTTTTACATTTAGCACAATTTCTTAACCAAAGTTTCATTGGATTACGTCTAGCTAAACGTTCAAAATGTCTACAATTAGGGCAAAGGTTTGGTAATGGTATTTGCATTTTGTGATAGAATTGTAATTCATTAGGAATTATTTTAAAAGCCTGTGTGCATTGATGTATACAGTTTTGCTTATGCATGCAAGCTATTACTTCTTCGATTATTGAATCATCAACATCATTTATGTTGTCAGGAATTTTATCATTTTCAATAGTTATATTATAAGAACGAATTTCTTCATCCCTCCATTCAAAACCAATATTTTTAGCTCCTTTTTTATTTAACGGATAATATTCTTGAGCAGTGCTTTCATTATAAAGAAAAGAAGAAAGTTCACTTGGAAAAAATTCCCCGTAACTATAAGAAAGTCCTTGCTTATCAACATATGGATTATTTTCCATTTCTTGTTTTATTTTTGAAACCAATTCACTATATTCTTCTTTGGAATATTTTTTATTTAAAATACAATATTCTTTTGAACGTAAGCCCACACATCCAAATAAAAAACCCGATGATTGGCAAAATAGTCCGTATTCAACATCGTGAGAAGAATCGATAGCCATTAAAAATTTGCAATTATTAACTTCCTCTGGACTTATTGCTTCATAGATAAGTTCACTACTACCCATACCAAAGCAATCTGAAATGTCTTTACTTCCAAAAACCCAAGAACTATATCTCGCTTTTTCCAAGTCAAAACCATCAAAAACATAATAACAATCTTTTGCATTTTCTAAATGATCACCCACACAATTAACGCAATTGATTTGTTTCGTGCTTCTTACTATAGAATTTTGTTTTATCTCCTCAAATTTTTTCAACAATTCATCACGCACTTTTCTTGAACCAAAATCTATTTCATTTATTTCTCTTTTATATTCTTCCTGGGAAAGTTTTCTACCAAAAAAATAATTACTTAATGAACGAAGATTTACGCTTCCAATTAAATTGGTAACATTTCGACTAGAGACCAAATAATGGCTATCTACAATTCCTTCTCCTTCTTCTTTTATTTGGGAGAAAAAAGTTTTTGATTGGTTATATTGTTTTCCATATGAAAGCGGATCCCAAGAATCACTGTAATAACAAGTATGACAATAGACAGGAAATGGGACACCATTATTATATATAGAAATAAAATCTTTTTTACAATAACTACATGGTCGTTTATGTAAACTTCGTTCGTTACGCCAAATGAATCTTCTTTGTGCACGACAATCTGGGCAAAAAGTAGGTGTAGGAACTTTTATTTTTTCATAAAAATTAAAATCTTCAGATTCTATTATAAAATTTTTTTTGCAATTTTGACATGTTTTAGTTTCCATTTTTTGCAATTTCCTGTCCCGCAGGAAGCTTTACTTTCCTTCGGGATGGCAGTTTTTTGTCTCAGAATCCATACCAATATAATATATCTCAGACTACCCTAAAGCAAGTTTGGAAGCTAGCCCGGTGTAATTTAAGGGTGTTATTTTTTTAAGTTCTAATTTTACTTTTGGAGAAATTTTAAGTGTATCTATGAATTGAGCAAAATCTTGCATCGTTACTTGTTTGTCGCGAGTTAAATCTTTAAGCATTTCATAGGGAACAGGATAATTTTCTCGGCGCAAGATTGTTTGGATCGCTTCGGCGATAACTTCTGGATGCGCCAATAAATCCTCTTTTATTTTGATTTCATTTACGTTAATTTTTTCCAATCCTTTTTCCAACATTAAATAAGCTAGAAGCGAATGTCCCAGCGCCGTGCCGAAAGCGCGTTCTACGGTAGAATCCGAAAGATCGCGTTGTAGTCGCGAAATTGGAAGTTTGCGGGCAAAAAATTCAAATAAAGCATTAGCGAGCCCCAGATTTCCTTCGCTATTTTCAAAATCAATCGGATTTATTTTATGCGGCATTGTTGATGAGCCCGTCTCTCCCGCTTTCGGTTTTTGAGTTACCCAATTATCAGAAATGTATCTCCATATATCTTGATTAAAATCAATTAAAATAGTATTGATTCTTCTGATTGCATCAAAAACTGCCACATAACTGTCATGGCTTTCTATTTGAGTAGTGATTAAATTAGTTTCAAGTTTTTGTGAACGGTTTTTATTAAAACTTTTTATAAATTTTTTACTGAATTCCAACCAATTTACTTGTGGATAAGCTATAACATGAGCATTATAGTTACCGGTAGCCCCATTTAATTTTGCTTGTATTTTTATTTTTGCCAGTTCCTTTAATTTTTTTTCAAGGCGAGCGGCAAAAACTTTCATTTCTTTGCCAAAAGTAGTGGGTGAAGCGCTTTGTCCGTGAGTCCGCGCCAGCATTGGCGAATTTTTGTATTTTTTTGCCAAAACATCCAATTCTAAAACTATTTTTTTAATTCTAGGTACAAGAACATATTCTAGAGAATCTGAGAGCATTAACGCATAAGCGATATTATTTGTGTCTTCTGAGGTGAGAGCAAAATGAACCCATTCAATACTGTCTCCCAGAGATGTCTTTGACAATTTTTCTTTTATAAAGTATTCTACCGCCTTGACATCATGATTTGTGACTGCTTCTATATTTTTTATTTTTTTATAAGAAATATTGTCAAATTTTTCATAAATATTCCTTATTATTTTTATTTCTTTGGAGGTAAATTTACGCAAAGCCACCCTGCGAGAAAACGACAAAGCAATTAAGTATTCCCCTTCCATCATTAATCTGTATTTCATCAACGCTTCTTCTGAAAAATACGGCGCCAGCGCGCGGGTTTTCTTAAAATATCTTCCATCTAGCGGATTTATGGCGCCTCCCACCGTCTCTTTTGTCATTTGATTTAGCAAAATCATGCTAGGCATTAATTTTTAGACAAATTATTTTTAATTCTTTCTATTATTAGCTGTGAAAAATCATGATCAAATTTTTTACCTGTTATTGTTTCATATATCTCAATATATCGGCGAGAAAGTTCAGCCACAAGATGCGGCGGAGCTTTTGGAAGCGTTTTGTCTTTATAGGGGTCGCAATTATCCTTAAACCACAAGCGCAGGAATTCTTTATCAAAATATTCCGGTTCTTCATTTTTATTGAAACGTTCATCATAGCTTGCCATTTTCCAATAACGCGATGAATCTGGCGTATGAATTTCATCAATGAGGGTAAGTTTTTCATCTTTATCTAATCCGAATTCATATTTTGTGTCCACCAATATAAGTCCACAAGAGAGCGCTATCTCCTGTCCCCTTTTAAATAATGCCTTGGCTGTTCGTTCTATTTTTTCTGTCATTTCTTGCGAAAGCAATTTTTCAGATACAATTTCTTTAAGAGTTACTGACCTGTCATGTTCATCTGATTTTGTGGTCGGAGTGAAAACAGATTCGGCTAATTTTTGATTTTTTTTAAGTCCCTCGGGCAAAGTAAAATCGCCAAAATCCCGTTTGCCGTTTTTGTAATGCATCCAAAGGGAGGTGGAAGTCACGCCAGTGATATACCCGCGCATTACGCATTCAATCGGGAGCGGTTTGCATTTTTTCACCTTAACCACATTTGGGTCGGGACTGCTTAAAACATGATTTTGGATTATGTCTTTTGTTTTCTCAAACCAAAACAAACTAATTTGATTTAATACTTCGCCCTTAAAAGGCACATAGGCGATAATTCTGTCAAAAGAAGAGTGCCTGTCGGTAGAAATAAGCGTAATATGGTCGGGTTTAACATAAATATCCCGGACTTTTCCGACCCTTTTTTCGCCGAGTTCCAGAAAATTTGTTTCTATTAAAACATCATCGATATGTTCTTTTATTTTTTCTATATTCATTTTATTCTAATAATTATAAATAATTTTTTTACCGACTGTTAATTTGGAAATTATAGAAACTTGCGGATTTTTTATTTTAATAATTTTACCTGCAATTTTCGCTTTGATGCCAAAATCCTTCGCTCTTTTAATGCAATAGAGAGCATTTTTTTCATCTACTATTAATAACATACCTTGTCCTCCATGCCAAACTTCATAAAACTCTTCATCTTCTATTTTACGCCACTCGGCGCATTTTTTCATAATTTTGGGTGGTTCCCATAAAGCAAAAAGTTCCGCTGAAAGTTTTCTTGGGAAAAGAATATCTTTTGCCAATTTTTCCCTGAAAGCTCCGCCGGACAAATGAATTATAGAGTGAATAGGAATTTCTGGCTTAAAATCTTTATTAAACCAGCCATGAATCGTGTTAATAAAACTATCATAAAGCACAGACGGAGTAGCGGCCTGTTTTACGCTTTCTTTGGCTTTTAAATTTTTCCACCATTTTTTACCGAATTTTATTCTCAGAGCTTTGCGTACCGAACTTATTCCATTACAACGAAATCCGTTTTCTTTTAGAGCGATGATTATTTGTCCCGGCGCTAATTTTTTTCCGGTAATCATTTTATTTTTATGATAAGCGCCGATCATTGTACCCGACCAATTTAATTTAGTTTTAGAATCTTTTATTTCCGACCCTATTGCGTCTCCCATTTGCGCTGTTTCTCCTTTTAGGATTACAATTTTTTCTTTTTTTACCACATTTCCTAAACCGGAAATTACACTTTTATAAATTTTACTGATTTTATCACCCTTATTCCCTATTGAAGTTGTATCAAAAACATTCACAAAAACTAAAGGAATACCGCCAAAGCGCGTGACATCGCTCGCCGTCATAGCAATAATGTCATAGGCTGCTAAATGATGTGTTTTGGCCGCATCTATAATTATACCCTTAGTGCCAATACCGTCAGTAGATGCTTCAATAAAATATCCCTTTGGTAGATTTTTAAAAGTAAAAGGCCGTGGACCGCGGAAATTTCCTTCAGAAAAATCGTGAATTTTTACGAATGGGGAATTTTTATAACTGGTTTTACAGATAGATCCGGCAAAACTACTAAACAAAGATTCTTCTTCTACATCAACTCCATCTCGAGAATAAATCTTTTTCTTGGTTAATTCACTCATATTTTATTTTATTTATCTAAGTATTTTTTATAACCAATTTTTGAAAGTTTTTCACCTTTTATTTCTATTTCTTTACTCATTTTTTCTTTATAAACAATTAATTTATTTTCTAAATTTTTATTGTTTATTGCAAGTATTTGAATAGCTAACAATCCTGCATTTTTGCCAGCGTTTATTCCAACAGTTGCTACTGGCACTCCCGGAGGCATTCCCGCGGTAGAAAGGAGCGAATCAAGCCCATCCAAACTTTTTGTTTTAATTGGAATACCAATAACGGGCAGGGTGGTTAAAGATGCCGCTACTCCAGCTAAATGCGCCGCTCCGCCCGCTCCAGCGATGATAACTTTTAGTCCTAGATTTTTAGCATTTTTAACGTATTTATGCGCTAATTCAGGACTTCTGTGCGCTGAGATGACGGTAATTTCATAAGACACGCTAAATTCCTCGAGAATTGTTCCCGCTTCAGCCATCACCGCAAGATCAGAATCGGAACCCATAATTATGCCAATTTTTGCATTTTTTTTCATATATTTATATTACTTTAATTTATGCTTACAATGCAAGCCCAGCAGTGAGACTTTTATAAAATCTCTACTGCTGGGCAAGCGTTTTTTTTGCCTATATCTCTCCTGAATTGCATACCCTCAAATGAAATTTTTTCTATGGCTTTATAAGCTTTTGTGAGTGCTTCTTTTAGTGTATTGCCTGTAGCTGAAACTCCCAACACTCGTCCGCCATTTGTCGCAAGATTGCTTTTATCATCCAATTTCGTGCCAGCATGAAATACAATAATGTCAGATTGTGCTTCTGCTTCTTCAATTCCCAAAATTATTTCCCCCTTTTTATAATTTTCTGGATAACCATCGGAAGCCAATACTATCGTGCAAGCCGAAAGGGATTTCCATTTTATCTCCAATTTTTCCAATGTGCCATCAATGCAGCTATCGACAATATCTAATAAATCGGTGTCTAGTAACCTCATATAAGTTTGTGTTTCCGGATCGCCAAAACGGGCATTGTATTCTAAAATTTTAGGACCATCTTTTGTAAGCATTAAACCGGGATATAAAAGACCTTCAAATGGTATCCCATCATTTCTCATTGTTTTTAATGTTGGAGCAACTATTTCCTTTTCTATTTTATTCATCATAACTTCGCTCACAAATGGCAATGGGGCAATCGTGCCCATACCGCCAGTATTAAGACCCGTATCATTCTCGCCAATTTTTTTATGATCTTGCGATGGCGGAAACATTTTATAATTTTTGCCATCAGAAAATGCGTGTATGGAAATTTCTGGTCCAGTCATGAATTCTTCTATCACAACTTGGTTGCCAGAATTTCCAAAAACTTTTTTCACCAATATATTTTCAAGCGCTTCGTTTGCTTCTTCCTGTGTTGGGCAAATAATTACGCCCTTACCTAAAGCGAGTCCGCTTGCTTTAATAACAATCGGGAGAGATTGTTTTGCGACATATTCTTTTGCTTTTTTAAAATTATCAAAAATCTCAAACTCTGCGGTCGGCAAATTATGCCGGCGCATAAAATCTTTAGAAAATACTTTTGACCATTCAAGTTGCGCGGCTACTTTGGTCGGGCCCCAAATTCGCAGTTTCGCTTTTTGGAATTCATCCACTATGCCGAGCGCAAGCGGGTCATCGGGTATTGCTAAAGTTAAATCGATTTTTTCTTTTTTTGCAAATTCTACAAGTTTAGAAATATCAGTAGCAGAAATGGGAACATTCGTTCCAATATCTGCTGTACCTGCATTTCCCGGCGCGAAAAAAATCTGTCCAACCCGTGGCGATTGCGTGACCTTCCATCCTATCGCATGTTCTCTTCCCCCTCCGCCAATTATTAAAATTTTTTGTTTGTTAACTTGCATTATTTTTGACATAATTTTTCTAAAACTTCCACATATAGCTGGTTTTCTTTTTTCTTTAATCTTAAGTACAGAGATTCAATAGTGTCACCAGTTTCAATTTTTTCAAAAGTTCTACCCAAAACTGGTCCAAAATCAAAGTTTAAAGTTAAAAAATGGATGGAAGAGCCGGCAAAGGTTGCTTTTTGGTCTAAAAAATTTTGAATGGCTTTGTTTCCATACATACCTTTATTCCATATGGTTTCTGTGTTGTCGGGATTTAATACATTTCCATCTGTTGTATCTGGAATTAAGCCTGGATGTATATTCAAGATTCTATTCTCATATTTTTGAATAAGTTCATTAGAAATAATTTTCTTCCATCCAGCGAGACATATATAGTCTGGTGGCATCTTTTTTATTATCGGTATCGCATCTTCACTGTCAGAAATTACTGCGGAAATTTCAGCATTTATTTTACCATCATTAATTGCCTTTTGTATTGCTTTGAGGTTCGTTTGGCTACTTCCTTCATGAACCATAAGTACTAATTTTTTTTTAGTCTTTGGGAACATCATAATTTATCTCTTTTTTTCGTTCGTGTATGTCAATTGGATAAACTCCATCAAAAGAAGAAAGCGACAAATGTTTTTTGGGCAGTCCCGTAGCGGCTACCATACTATCAATTGATAAATAAGAAAGAGAAGTTGCTCCTAAAAATTTACAAATTTCTTTTATTGTTTTTTTTGAAGCAATAAGCTCAGTTTGATTGGGAGTGTCAATACCATAAAAATCTGGAAATCGTATCGGAGCTGAACTTACCAAAAAATGCACTTCTTTCGCTCCGGCGTCAAAAAGCATTTTTACGATTTGCTTGCTTGTTGTTCCGCGAACAATTGAATCGTCCATCACTGCGATTTTTTTACCTCGGATAACATTGGAAAGCGGAGTTAATTTTAATTTTACTTTTTCTTCACGCACATCTTGGGTTGGTTCGATAAATGTTCGATTGATGTAGCGGTTCTTAGAAATTCCCATTTCAAACGGTATATCGGATTCTTCGGCGTAACCGATAGCCGCTGAAATAGCCGTTTCTGGAATTGGTATAATCATATCAACATTTACTTTATTCTCCTTTTTATTCTGGCGAGCAAGCATCTTGCCTAAATTTTTTCTTACTTCATATACAGATTTGCCGGCGAGAACACTGTCATAACGCGCAAAATAAACAAATTCAAAAATATCAAGCCGCGGTTTTGCTTTTGCCAGTTGCCTGCTTTGCACTTTATTTTTTTTACCATTTTTTGTGACAATAATCATTTCTCCTGGTTTAATTTCGCGGATAAATTTTGCCCCGATGGTTTCCAGCGCGCAAGTTTCAGAAGATACTATGATTTGATTTTCTTTTTTTCCTAAGACCAATGGTCGAATACCGCAAGGATCGCGAAAAGCAACCATAGTGTCAAGCCCAAGAGCCACGCAAGAAAATGCGCCGGTAAAAAGCGGATAAGCTTTTTCGACAGCATCTGGTAATGAGTCGCCCTTTTTCATATAGACACCGATAGTTTCCGTCATTAGTCGCGAATCAGAATAATTTTCTGTTATTTCATTGTTGCTTTTTAAAAAATCTATTAATACTTTTGTGCTTGGAAGGTTACCATTATGCCCCAAGGCAAAAAGATTATCGTAAAGAAAGGGTTGCGCATATTCAACTTCAAGTCCGGAAGATGTAGAATAGCGATTGTGTCCGATAGCCGCAAAACCCGGAAGCTTGGCAAGAAGTTCTTCGGTGTAAATTTGACTTACAAGTCCGCCATCTTTATAAAGATGAATTTTTTTACCGTCAGTGGTGGCAATCCCCGAATGTTCTTGTCCGCGATGTTGCAGAGCAAATAATCCGAAATATGTTTTTCTGGCTATTTCTGTTTTAGAAGATTTATTTCCGAAAATTCCAAAAACTGCGCATTTTTCATTCAGGTCATTATGCATATATTTTGAGAAACGGAATTATGCTTTTAATGCCGTCTTTCGCAGAACGACGGTTCGAGAATGAGCAAATTTTCAGCAGAAAATTATGCGACGGCAGTAAAAATATAATTTCGTTTCTCATTGTCTAAAATAATTAATTGCGTTTTTAAAAATTTGCAGTCCTTTTCCCTCTTTAGACACTTTCTTATTTTGATACCATATCGGACTCTGATGAGAAAATATCGCGCGCTCTGGATGGGGCATCATACCGAGCACTCTGCTATTATAAGCTAAAACTCCGGCAATATCATAATCCGAACCATTTGGATTTTTTTCAAGATTCTGAAATTTACAAATTTCCCCTTTTATATATTTGAAAGCTATCTCTCCACTTTTTTTCATTTTTCTGCCTGCTCCGTCGGAAATACTCTTTCCTTCGGGGTATTTTTTAGAATTAATAACATAATGTCCTTCACCATGGGCTATCGGGAGAGATATTTTTTTAATTCCCTTCAGCCATGGACTTAACCTCCTCCCTTTCCCTCCCCCAACAGGAGAGAGAATTTTTAAATCAACCCAGCGGTCAAGATATTTACCGTTTTTATTGTATGTCAACGCGCCGGGCAGAATTCCTAAATTAGTCATAATTTGAAAACCATTACAAATACCTATGACCAAAGTATTACGAGATAAAAATTCCTCTAGTTCTTTCGTCAAGTGATTTTTAAATTTATTGGCGTAGGCTTTTCCGCTACCAGTGTCATCTCCATAAGAAAATCCTCCCGGGAAAGCCAAAATCTGATATTGAAATAGTATTTTCGGTTTAGCTATTAGGTCATTGATATGCACAATGTCCGCACTTCCCCCAGCAGTCTCAAAAGCGAATTTTGTTTCTTCTTCGCAATTGAGCCCATAGCCAGACATTATTATTATTTTCGGTTTCTTTTTCATAATTTATCTATTCTATAATTCTAACGAATTGTAGAATACTAATAAATTTCTTGTTGATAACATTTTTCGCAGTAAATTTTGTAAATTTTCTGATCTTCAGGTTTATAGGATGTTTTTATAACTGTGTTACATTTAGCACAATTTGCATCCCAGAGTTTTCGTCTGTTCCTCTTATTCATTCTAGTTTCATGTCTGCAATTAAAGCATTGGGATGGTATCAATAACTTATTTTTCTTATAAAAGTTTATTTCTCTGTTAATTAATTTATAATTTTTATTACAATTTTTACATGTTAATACTTCTTTTAAAAGTTCTCTACTATATTCTTCAGGAGTGTTTGGTAAATTATCATATTTAATGGTTCCTTGCCCCTTAGTACTTGGAATATTATCTTTCCATAAAAAACCTTGATCTAAAGCTTCTTCTTTATTTAGTGGCATATATTCATTAGCGATAGATTCATTATAAGAAAATGGACTTAGAAAACTTGGAAAAAAGTTTCCCCATTCGCCAGTTTTTTTCATATAATTAACAATTTTTTCTTTAAGTTCCATATACTTTTCTTTTGTGTATTGCTTATTTAAAATACAATAAGATTTTTTACGTAAGCCACAACATCCAAACAATTCATTTGAGCTATAACAAAGTTCGGAATAATAAATATTATGTGAATCAACTATTTGTTGAGACCCAATTACTTTATTACTGTCTAACATAGTTAGGGCTTGATAACATTCTGAAAGTTCAGTAGAAAAAGATGCATCCTGTGTATCAATAGTTTTTCGTATAGTAAAACAAAATTTTGAATTTTCTCCATTTTTAATATCAAAAGAATGGTGTATATTATGTGCATTATATATATGGTTGCCAGAAACATTATTATTGTGAGAGCCAAAAAAAGAGCGCTGGGGATGTTTTTTACGTAAAGCATCTCTCTCTTTCAAAATATAATCAATACTTGATTTTTCATTCAATGGGTAATTTGATAAAAACTCCTTGTATTCTTCTTTGGTAACTGGTTTATTAAAAATACAATAAGATTTATTTATCTGTCCGACACAACCAATACAATTTAAACAATTTCTGCAGTCAAAAAGACCTACACTATCTACACAACTTTCGCATTCTTGCGCATAAAAAAGTTTAGCAGACCCCAGACAATCAATACATTCATAACAAGATTCACATTTAAATAGGTATAAATTGTCTATGGAATCTCGACAATTCCATACAATGTGTCCATAATCACAATCCTCATCTTCCACACAACCAAAAACGAGATAACAATTTTTTGCATCAATAGTCATGTTTGAATATTCACAACTAATACTCCGCGTGTTCATAAGAGCGGGATGAGGAACAGTATTGAAAAGTTCTTTCCATTGCTCAAAAAACGGTTTTTTAAAATCAAACCCCTTTCCATAATCCATTGGGTCCCATTCATCTCCCCACCATTCTTCACTGTCATAAACTGGAAGTCTTGTCTCTGGACTATACATCGAAATAATCATTTTCTTACTTTTATCTGAGGGCCTTTTATAGAGAGTTTTAAAATTTCTAAAAAGCATACGTAATTGTTGACGACACTGTGGGCATTTTTCTGGAACTGGCACATCCATTTTTTCATAAAATCCAAAATCATCCGGCTCAATGACAAAGTTATTTTTGCAGTTTTGGCAGTTTTTTGTTTCTAATTTCATTTCATTTTTTCTGAAAAACTATGATAAATTTTATACAATTTTTTAACATCTGTTTCTACTATTTTATTTTTTCCATCTTTAATTACAACTTTTCCGTTCTTTCCCACTTTTCCCATTTTAACATAAGAAATTTTTTTTATTATTTTTTCAAACGAAACCATGTTTTTGGGAGTTACAGAAACTAAAATCCTTCCCTGGCTTTCAGAAAAAAGCTTTACATCTGAGGGCAAAACGGAAGCAAGGCTTCCGTTTATTTTATCTAAAGAAACTCTACATCCGAGCATTCCACCGACGCAGGCTTTAGCGAGTGCAATTCCCAATCCTCCCGAAGTTACAGAAAGTGAAGAAACTATCAGTTCTTTCTGGATGACTTTTTCTAGCGCCAGATAAGTTTTTAAATTCTTCTTTAAATCAACTTTTGGAACATTATTGCCGACAAAACCAAGCATTTTGAAATATTCTCCTCCGCCCAGTTCGTCATGTGTTTCTCCCAATAAATAAATTATATCGCCCGCATTTTTAAATTCTGGCGAAACAGTTTTGTATAAATCAGGCATCACGCTAATCGCGGAAATAAAAAGTGTCGGCGGGATAGAAATTTTAACAGATTTTCCATTTTCATCATAACCACTAAAATCATTAAACATACTATCCTTACCGGAAATAAATGGCGTACCATAACCCACTGCATAGTCATAGCAGGCCCTTACGTTATCAACAAGTTGTCCCAGTCGTGTTTTGTCATACGAAGAACACCAACAGAAATTGTCTAGTATTGCGAGGTGAGAAAGTGTCCCGCCGGAAGCGATTATATTTCTGACAGCAGTATCCAAGGCGCAAGCCGCCATATGGTAAGTACTAATATCTCCATAAGAAGGATAAGCACTTGAAGATAAAACAACTCCTTTATTAGAATTTAAAACTGGTCGAAAAACTTGACTATCAGTGTTAATTCGTCCCCGACCAGATAGGGGCTTAAGAACAGAAGATGCCTGAACTTCATAATCATATTGCTGTGAAATAAAAGCAAATCCGCTGATATTTTTATCACTCAATAAATCTTTTAAAATTTTTGTATATGATGATTGAGAATTAAGTTTTGGTTCAGAATGTTTATAAATAGCTGGCATTGTTGTTAAGTGATGTTTCGGCAAACCATTATGTAAAAATTCCATATTTAAATCCATTATCTTTTTGCCTTTATAATTCACGATAGCTTTACCCGAATTAGTAAATTCTCCGATTACCGTTGCTTCTACTCCCCGACCTTCCATAAGATTGTAGAATTTTTTCCATTTTTTCTTGGGTACTGAAAGAGTCATCCGTTCCTGCGATTCAGAGATCCAAATCTCCCAAGGGCGAAGACCTGGATATTTAAGCGGCACTTTTTCCAAAGTTACTTTTGCTCCTCCACATTCTTTTGCCATTTCTGCCACCGAACAAGACAATCCTCCGGCGCCATTATCCGTAATGCTGTTGTATAAATTCATGTCGCGCGCCTCTTTAACTAGCGCATCGCTTAATTTTTTTTGTGTGATAGGGTCGCCAATTTGTACAGCCGTTGCGGGAGAATTAAAATCCATCGCCACAGAGGAGAATGTCGCTCCGTGAATTCCATCCAAACCCACCTTTCCGCCAACCATGACAATATAATCCCCAGTTTTTGCTTTTTTGATGTGAGATAACTTGCCTTTTATGCTTCTTGGAATTAAGCCAACTGTTCCGACAAAAACTAACGGTTTTCCTCTGTAACGATCGTCAAATTTTATAAATCCGGAAATTGTTGGAATGCCAGAGCAATTTCCACCCACATTTACGCCTTTGATAACTCCGTCCATAATTCTTTTTGCCGACAGCATTGGCTGAGTCAGATTTTTATCTTTAAAAAATTTTCTTTTATCATTCGGTTCACTGAAACAAAAACCATAAGTATTTGCCACCGGCTTGGCGCCCAGTCCAAAGCCAATTGTATCTCTATTTACTCCTACAATACCCGTTACGGCTCCACCAAAGGGATCCAGCGCAGAGGGGCTATTGTGTGTTTCAACTTTATGGGTTATTAAATAATCTTTATCAAAAATTATTCCGCCGGAATTATCGGAAAAAACAGAAACACAAAAATCCCTGTTACCTTTTTGTTTTCGTATTAAATTTGTTGCGCCTTTAATGTAAGTTTTATATAAACCATCTTTAATATTATCTATCGGATTTGCAAAAATAGTGTGTTTGCAATGTTCCGACCATGTTTGCGCCAGAGATTCCAATTCAATATCGTTCGGATTTCTTTTTAATTTTTTAAAATAATCTCTAATAACTAGCATACTAGATAAATCTAGCGCCAATGGGCCTCTACGCCTGCCCGAATCGCTACGCGAATCGTTGCGGGCGGGTGTTTCATTTTTTTCCTGTATCCCCTCTTTACCAATTTTAGTTAATTCTTCATCAGGAACTTTAAGCGATACATTTATTACTGGTGTTCTTTTTTCTAAAATTACTTTCGGAATTTTTAATGGCAGATTTATTTTTCCAGCTTCTAAGCGAGATACGTTAGTTCTTTCTATTAGAGGATTATATAAAGTGAGAGCCAATTTTTGGATATCTTCTAGTGATCCAGAACTAAAAAAAATTTTAGAGGTATATATCGCTAAACTTGAATTATTTTTAAGGTGTAATAAGTCAGTCGCAATTTCTTTAACTGTGTGTCCGACATTATCGGTGACCCCCGGAAGATATCCTATTTCAATGGCGTAAGAAAAATTTTCCATCTTTGGGGATTGATTGATATAGTATTGTTCAAGAATTGGGTTGGTAAGCGCTTGCGCAAGTAAAACGAGCTCTTTTTTTGATAGTTTAGAATCAATAATATATGAATCTACTTGCGCGCCTCTCTTTTTCAGCCCGCCTGCAACGTTTTGCGTAGCATTACGGGCAGGCATCACATATATCCTTGAAATCATATGGGTATATTATAATATAAAGAAATTAAAAAACAAACCATTTACCAATACCGTTCCACTACATGATGTTCTTCCGGACCGGTTCCGACGTAAATAATTTTAGCGCCGAGGATTTTTTCTAAAAATTTTATATAATCAAGAGCTTCTTTCGGTAGTTTTTTACCATAGTCTGATAATTTCCCTTTCCAAACAGGAAAAGATTTATACACGCATTTTATTTTTTTACGCGAAAGATCAAATGGAGTCTTTTGCGTTTTTTGAGTGTTAATTATGTAATCAGTGCAGACTTTTATTTTTTCAAAACTATTTAATATATCTAATTTAGTGAGCACTAATTCCGTTGCATTGTTTATTTTTATCGCATATTTTACAAGCGGAATATCCAGCCAACCGGTACGACGAAGGCGTCCTGTAACTGCCCCTATTTCATTTCCACGTCTGCGCAGTGCCACACCCTGTTCAAATTCATCTTGGCTGTTTGGATTAGGATTTTGGAATTTTTCTTTTTCATAAGCAAACTTATTATCTCGGCACCAAACCGCCGATTTTTTCCCTCCAAGTTCTGTCGGGAAAGGACCTTCGCCGACTTTTGTCGTGTATGCTTTTAAGACGCCGATACTAGCCCCGATAGAAACTGGCGAAATACCCAGGCCAGTACCCACTCCGCTGGCAATAGTATGTGAAGATGTGACAAAAGGATAATTTCCAAAACGAACATCCAAGAGTGTTCCCTGCGCGCCTTCGGCTATGACTTTATTGCCACTGGAGAGCGTTTTCTCCACTAGGTCTGCCGAATTAAGAATTGTCAGCGAACTTAAAAATTTAATGCCTTGCCAAAAATTTTTCTCACTTTCTTTTAATTCTTCTTTTAATTTTTTATTAGAAATATCATATCCAAAAACATTGCTTAAAAAATTTTTATGTTCCAGTGAAAGCGCATTATATTTCTTTTTAAAATCGTTATGAAAAATATCTCCGACTCGCAAAGCCCGGCGCATTATGAGATCAGTGTAAGATGGTGAAATTCCTCTACCGGTAGAGCCTATTTTTTTCTTGCCTTTGCTTTTTTCTAAAATAGAATCAAGCAAAATATGTGTGGGTAAAGTCAATACAGCATGCGGAGAAACAGACATTCTGTTTAAAAATTGAATATTTAAGGGTATTGTTTGAGTTTCTTGTAAAAGCGCCGCCCCATTGATAACCATGCCGGCGCCTAAATGAATTTGCGCCTTGCCAAAAACACCTGATGGAATTAATTTGAAAACATAACACTTACTTTTATGCCAAATGGTATGTCCAGCGTTATTTCCACCCTGAAAACGCACAATTAAATCTGAGGTTTTTAAATGGGAAGCAATGCGAGCCACGCTTTTTCCTTTCCCTTCGTCGCCCCATTGAAGCCCGATGACGGGTGTAATTTTGTATTTATTTTTTATATTCATTTTAAATTGCTAATACCTAGAGCCCAAGGCCTGTATTTTGTCTTTTCTTATAATTGGGCGCAGGGGCAACCATAAAGACATCATGAATATGACTTTCATTCAGCCCAGCCGATGATATTGTGTAATAAGATGCATTACGCAGGCCTGTAATGTTTTTGGCTCCCAAATAACCCATGCCAGCGCGCAGTCCGCCCACAAATTGATGAATAACTTCAGAAAGCGCGCCCTTATAAGCTACATGTCCAGAAACCCCTTCAGGTACCAATTTAGTGTTATCATTTTCGTCTTCTTGAAAATAACGATCCTTTGATCCTCTTTGCATCGCGCCAAGAGAACCCATTCCGCGATATTTTTTGAATTTCTGATTATTTATAACAATGGTATCTCCAGGAGATTCATCAGTACCGGCAAAAGCGCTTCCTGCCATAACAACATCGGCTCCAAAAACAAGCGCCTTAACCATGTCTCCGCTATGCTTAATACCACCATCAGCGATAACCGGTATTTTCAATCTTTTACACACGCTATAAACAGATGAGATTGCGGAAAGTTGTGGCACACCAACACCGGAAACAACTCGTGTTGTGCAAATTGATCCAGGTCCAATACCAACTTTTATTACATTCGCTCCAGCTTTAATTAACGCGAGGGCCGCTTTTTCTGTTGCGACATTCCCCGCAATAATATCAAGCTTCGGATATGCTTTATGTATTTTTTTCACGGTCTCAATAACGCCTTTTGAATGTCCATGAGCGGTGTCAACGCAAACGACATCAACATTCTTTTTTACTAAGGCCCCAACTTGAGAAAGAACATCCCTACCCGTTCCCACTGCCGCTCCAACACAAAGTCGGCCTTCTTTATCTTTCGTTGCGTTCGGATACTCTTTGCTTTTTGCGATATCTCTGTAGGTGATGAGCCCAACTAATTTGTTGTTTTTGTCAACAAGCGGGAGTTTTTCAATAGCGTGTTTATTAAATAAATTATTCGCTTCTTCTATGCTGGTGTCCGGTTTGCCGGTTATTAATTCAGTTGTCATTATTTTTTCTATCGGGATAGATTCATCTTTTTGAAAACGCAAGTCGCGATTGGTCACAATGCCCGCTAAAAAGCCTTTTTTATCTAAAACCGGAAAACCGCCGATGTTATATTTTTTTTGTAAAGCAAACGCATCGCTGACTGTTGCGCCAACAGAAAGCGTAATCGGGTCGGCAATCCGGCCCGATTCATAACGCTTCACGCGCTCTACTTCCTTCGCTTGGTCATGAATTGATAAATTTTTATGAATAATACCGATACCGCCTTGTTGAGCCATGGCGATGGCCATAGTTCCTTCGGTAACTGTATCCATCGCTGCGGACATCAGCGGAATATTTAAAGAGATATTTTTTGTTAAAATAGTTTTAGTTGCCACATTTTTAGGCAGAACTTCGCTATAATTCGGCGTCAATAGCACATCGTCAAAAGTAAGCCCCTGCCCCAACGATTTTGGGGCATTGTTATTTTTTGATTTTTTAACTGCCATATTATTACCTACTATACTTTGAAAAACATTTTGAGTCAATAAAATTTATTTTTACTGCACTATTACTTTTGTTTTAGAAGTAAATAAACTCTCAAGTTCTGCCAATCTGAGAGCACGGAGCGATTGTTTATCTTTATCCCCTATAATGGTTTTATATGCAAGTAATTTTGGATAAGATTGTCCTTTCTCATCTTCTACTCGCGCCAACTTAATATCTTTGATGGATTCCAGATTTTCATATGGTTCTTGGTCTTTTGGAAATAGACGTTTAATACTATCTTTATCCACATTAAATTTACCATGAAATCCGTACATGGCTTGCCATCGTTGCTGTTGCGCTTGCATATCCCTGATTTTAGGAAGCAGGAATTCATCTTTTGTTTTATTGTACTTTACATTCAAGGCTTGCAAACTTTCATAATTGGAGTTATGAAATATCCACTTAACTTCGGAATTTTTAATGTTAGCTTCTGTCTGCAATATGTGCCAGAGAACTAAAGTAAGGGGCGCAGCTCCACCTCGGTTTTTCGGGTCCATGCAAATCAAACCGTTTGCTTCTATGCTATTTGATTTTTTATCAAAATTAGTTGGCTGAAAACAGTCACCCACAATCTCCCCAAATTGATTTTTAATCAACAGAACAAAATCTCGACGAGAACCAAAATTGGTTTCAGCATAATCAATGAATAGAATTGAAACCGTGAAGGGATTTTCTTCTCCAATATGATATTCAGGCCCGAAATGAATGGTATTTCGTTTTATTGTATGTATTTCTTTAAGTCCCTGAAGTAACGTTTGCCAATGTGCCGGGTAATCATCGCGCGTATCTACTAAACGTTTGAAAAAGCGATTTATATACTCAGTAAAAATACTCCCCTCCTTGGATTCAATATCAGGAATTTGTGTAAAAAGTTTAGTTTCTAGTGTGCTCATAGATAAACTATAACAAAGATTTATTAAAAATTCATTGATCAATTTAATTCTCGTCGTTGCTGAGGGGGAAGGAATCGGACCTTCATACCAGGATTCAAAGTCCTGTGTCCTACCGTTAGACGACCCCTCAATGTTTATTTAACTTTAACATCATTATCTTTACTTATTATTCTCACCAACGCAAGCTCAAGGGGTAGTTCCATAATAAACGCATTATCTATATTTTGATACTCTTCTAAAAGAATTGCGAGCGCTGGGGATCGGAGCATTCCGTCTTTATCATTTATTACTAATTCTTTTAAAAATTTTAAATCAGTTTCCCTTAAATCTCCCACCATCTTATCTTTTATTTTGGGCGCATAGCGTAAAATTATCGCCATTCGGAATTTTTGAATAATGAGTTTGAAATACAATTTAATATCCAGATTTTCTTCGGACGCCTTGCGCACCGTCATTATTCCCTGCTCTAAATTTTTTTTGGCGATGGCATAAATAAAATCATTTACCAGGGTCGTTTTCGGCGCGCCGGTTATTTTTTCCACATCTTCCCTTGCGATTTTCACAATTTTTTTACCCTTATTGTCTTTACTGTAAAAATTTAGAACTTTCTGAAGTTCGCCCAAGGCGTCGCGAAATGATCCATCACCCAAAATAACTAAAAGTTCTGCCGAGCCACTGTCTAATTCAAAGCCTTCTTTCTTTGTGATATCGAGTAACATATTTTTACATATCGTGTCTGATGCCTTTTTAAAAGTGAAAACTTGGCAACGAGAAATAATAGTCTCTGGCACCTTATGAAATTCAGTCGTCGCTAAAATAAAAATAACATGTTTGGGCGGTTCTTCTAATGTTTTTAATAGCGCGCCCCAAGCATCCTTGGAGAGCATGTGAGCTTCGTCGATTATATAAACTTTATATTTTGAATCAAAAGGTAGAACTCGTGTACCGTCACGCAACTCTTTAATATCCTCAATACCTCTATTGGAGGCGGCATCTATCTCATAGAGATCATTGAGAGATACGCCAATATTTGAGGCAAAAATTCTAGCTAAGGATGTTTTGCCTGTGCCATGTGAACCCACAAAAAGATACGCATGCGAGACTTTGTTCGTCTCTACCGAATTTTCCAAAACCTTTACAATATGGTCTTGTCCCAAAACTTCTTTCCAATTTTTAGGTCTATATTTACGATAAAGTGCTAAATCATGCATATTATTATTTTACCCTATTTTATTTAAAAAATCATTAATGATACTTTCTATTTGTTCTGCATTTTTGACTTCCATAAGTTTCATCCTCAGTTCTTTTGCCCCCTTGAAACCGTTCACATATGCTTTAAAATGTTTTTTCATAATAGCAAAATTTTTGTGTTTACCCAGCATTTTTTCAAAAAGCTTTGTATATTCGCACATAACACGAAGTTTCTCTTGTATAAACCCCTCCCGACCTCCCCTTATCAGGGGAGGAAGATTTGGTTCTCTCCCTAATAAGGGGGAGCTAGAGGGGGTTGTATTGTTCGAAGCAAAGAGCCACGGATTTCCGAAAATCGCTTTTCCCAACATCACTCCATCACAACCAGTTTCTTCACATTTCCTCCTGGCGTCGTCAATGTCTGCGACATCACCGTTGCCTATTATTAAAGTTTTTACCTTCATTTCATCACGAATTTCAATTATTCTTTTCATTAATTCCCAATGCGCAGGAACGTCAGACATTTCTTTACGAGTACGCAAATGAACTGTAAGCGTCGTTAAATCTTCTTGTAAAAGTTCCGGAATCCATGTTTCAATTTCATTTTTACTATAACCAATACGAGTTTTCACAGAAATGGGCAATCCACCCCCGCCTTTTTTAGTGGCCTGAATTATTTCTCGCGCGAGTTTTGGGTTTTTTATCATCGCCGCGCCAGCGCACTGTTTTTCTATTATTTTATCTGGACAACCCATATTTATATCAATACCGTCAAAACCCAGTTTTCTACAAAGAATTGACGCCTTTTTTATATTTTCAGGATTTGCTCCGAATATTTGCGCTACTATCGGTCGTTCATTTTCGGAATATTTTAAATTAATCAATAATTTATCTTTGCCCGTTGAACAAAGACCATCTGCTGAGACAAATTCAGTCCAAAAAATATCAGGTTTGCCATATTTTGTGATGATTTGTCTGAAGGCGCAGTCGGTGACATCTGCCATAGGCGCTAGACAAAAAATAGGTTTGCGAAGTTTTTCCCAAAATCCTAACTTATTTGTTTCTTTATTCATTGAAATTTGTAGTAGACTTTATTTCCAAATCGTAAATCAATATACAATAAAGAAGAATATTTATTTTTGAAATCTGACTTTAATGGTTCTGTCGTGAGCGCTGTTTGTAAATTCTCTGCTACTTTTTGAAAATTAGAATCTATTTTAAAAATTATCTCTGGCCCAGTGGGCAATAATGATTTATTAGAAAGATATATTTTAATATTTTCATTATCTATTACATATAAGGCTACGGGTTTTAGTTTCATAGTTTCCAGAGTTTCTTTTAATGAAATTAATTTTTCAAAATTTACTTGGGAAAAATAAGAGCCAAGTGTGGTCTGGGTGGGTAAATTTTCCTCGGTCGTGACTGTATGGATGAGACCGTAAAATTTAAAATAAACCTCTCCGGAAAAATATGGGGCTTCATCGAAAATATAGCCACTTTCATCTAAAAAATAACATTTTTGATTATCGTTATCTGTTTGTGTTTGTGGTAAATTTGTTCTGCACCATGTATATTTTGCGACTCGCTCAGTCAAAGACACTTCCAAAATTTTATTATTTTTAATTGAAAAACTTATATCTTTAAGTCTTTTAAATTTATCTTGCAGTTTATTTTTTATACTATTTTGGGGGTAAAAAAATATATTTGTTTTTGGAATCCCCAAAAAATAATTTTCAATGATTTCTTTTTTCACGCTTTCTTTTATTATTTGAGTGTCTGTTATGTTATTACCCACGATTTCTATTTCACTAATATTTAACTTATCAATACGAGAAATATAAACTAAACCAACGAGAACCATTAACAATCCAAATCCTAAAAGTAGAATTTTATTTAGAAAAATTCTACGCTTTTCCCTTTTTAATTCTAAAAGACGCGGAGAATTTAAAATATCTCTCTTCATGGAATTATTTTATAGAATTTTTTCCTCCCATATATTTTTGCAAAACTTCCGGAATTAAAACACTTCCGTCAGCCTGTTGAAAGTTTTCAACCAAAGAAACGAGAATTCTGGGTGTAGCAATAGCTGTAGCATTTAGAGAATGCGCATATTGCATCTTTCCATTTTCATCTTTATAGCGAATGCCCAGTCGTCTTGTTTGAAAATCATGATAATATGAAGTTGAACTTATTTCACGATATTTATTTTCTTTGGGAATCCATAATTCGATATCATATTTTTTAACCTGCCCTAATCCCAAATCTCCCCCGCAGTTGATGACTGTATGATATGAGATTCCAAGCGACTCAATAAATTCTTCAGTGTTGCGATTTAATTCTTCGAGAAACTTGACTGAGGTTTCATGGCTAGCTTCACACAATATTACCTGTTCCAATTTGTAAAATTCATGTACACGTATAAGACCTTTGACATCCTTGCCATGACTTCCGGCTTCACGTCTATAGCACGGAGAAAATCCTAAATATTTTAATGGCAAGATATTTTTTTCAAGTATCTCACCCATATGCATACCCATCAGTGGAACTTCTGCTGTACCCGCAAGATAGTCGTTATCCTGTGTTTTATATAAATCTTCCTCACCTTGAGGCAAAAATCCAGTTCCTAAAAAATTTTCTTTACGATCTAAAATTGGTGGAATAATTGGTGAAAAGCCCTTAGAGGAAAAAAAGTCCATTGTATAATTCCAAACGGCAAAGGATAATCGCACGCCATCATTGGTTAAAAAATATCCTCGAAAGCCATGAACTTTTGTACCCCTTTCAAAATCCACCATTTTGAGTTTATTCATGATTTCAATATGGTCTTTAGGTTCAAAATCAAACACAGGTTTATCTCCCCATCCTTTAACTTCAAGATTTTCTTCATCACTTTTTCCATCTGGCACAGAAATGTCCGGCACATTCGGCACCCGTAGCATAAGTTGTTGCCATTCTTCTATTATTATTTTTAATTTTTCTTCTTTTGTTTTGATTTCATTTTTCACCGCGCGCATTTCTTCAATCAGTTGAATCTTCAATGTTTCATCTTGATCGCGAGCAATGTCATTTGATACTCTGTTCACTTCCCCCCGAAGCTCCTCCACTTCTTTTAGTTGTTTTAGACGCTCATCGTCAAGGGCGATAAGCTGTTCAATATTTATATCCACATGTTTTTTTTTAGCGCCTGCCTGCACTATGTCTTTATTTTCACGAATGAATTTTATATCTAACATCTGTTTATTATACACAAAAGTTGTTATAATCACAAAGTGGAAATAAAAAAATTACCAAAAGTAAAGTTCCCTAAAGCTCTTTTGGAAATTCCGCAACCGCCAGAAGACTTATGGATAATAGGCGACCTGCCCGATGAGGATTTAATACATCTATGTATTGTAGGTTCACGTAAATTTACCTCATATGGGCGTGAGGTCTGCGAAAAAATAATTGCGGGACTTAAAGGCTATCCAATAGTAATAGTTTCAGGGCTTGCTATGGGCATAGATGCCATTGCTCATAAAAAAGCTCTGACCGTAGGATTGAAAACTTTAGTTTTTCCGGGATCGGGACTTTCACCTAGCGCAATGTATCCAAAAACAAATGCAAAGTTAGCAGAGGAAATTTTTAAAAGTGGCGGATGTTTAATATCAGAATTTGAATCTAATTTCAAGGCAACATTGTGGAGTTTTGGCAGACGCAATAGATTGATGGCTGGAATTTCTAAAGCAACGTTAATAATAGAAGCGGAAGAAAAATCTGGCACGCTTATTACCGCGCGACTTACCACGGAATATAATCGCGACCTATTAGTTGTACCCGGATCAATTTTTTCTCCAAATTCAAAAGGCACAAATAGATTATTACACCAAGGCGCCACGCCCGTGACTTGCGCAGAAGATGTTTTAGAAGCATTAGGTTTTGAAAAAGAAAAAGACGAGGAAAAGCAAGCAAAACTTTTTTTGGATTTATCTCCTGAAGAAAAAATCGTTGTCAATCTGCTCAGAGAACCCATGCAAAGAGATTATCTAATTCGTGCCATGAAACTGCCAATTCCGACAGCCAATGCTGTGCTTTCAGTAATGGAAATAAAAGAACTGATTAAAGAAGAAATGGGAGAAATTAGATTGATATAATTAATTTATAATTTGCATTAAAAAACTATTTCGTGTAATACTTGGTGAGTTATGAAACTTTTAATTGTTGAATCGCCGTCAAAAGCAAAAACTATTGAAAAATATTTAGAAAGTGCTTCTGCTAATCCGGCGGATAGATTTACCGTGCGCGCGTCTGTGGGACACATTCGCGATTTGCCAAAGTCAAACAAACAAGCCATAGACATAGAAGCGGGTTTTGTGCCCCATTATGAAATTTCCAAAGGCAAAGAAAAAATTGTGCGCGAATTGCAAGAATTAGCGGAACGAGCAAATGAAATAGTTTTAGCGACAGACCCTGATCGTGAAGGAGAAGCTATTGCTTGGCACATAGAAACACTTTTAAAACAGGACAAAAAAGTAAAGGCTCCAATAGAAAGGGTAACCTTTCATGAGATTACAAAAGAAGCGGTGGAAGAAGCGTTAAAACATCCGCATAAAATTGATACGGCATTGCGTAAAGCTCAGGAGGCGCGCCGAGTCTTGGATCGATTGGTCGGCTACGATCTTTCGGGGCTTATATGGAAAAAAGTGCGTTACGGTCTTTCTGCTGGGCGGGTGCAATCCCCCGCGCTTCGCATAATAATGGAACGAGAACGAGAAATTCGGGCGTTTGTTCCAGAAAAATTTTGGAGAATTTTTGGATTTTTTGAAACAGAAAAAAAAGAAAAATTAACCCTAGAATGTTCTGAAGAACTTCGTGACGAAAAATTGGTTAATAAAATTTTAGATGTCGGAAAAAAAAGTATTTGGATAGTAAAAGATGTAAAAGAATCAGAACAAAAGCGTGTTCCCCGAGCGCCCTTTACCACTTCTACCCTGCAACAGACAGCGAGTTCACGTTTGGGTTATTCTCCTTCTCGTACTATGCAAATAGCGCAAAAACTTTATGAAGCCGGATATATTACCTATATGCGTACGGACAGTACAAATCTAGGGATAGTTGCTCAAGGTCAAATTTTATCTTTTATTAAAAAAGAATATGGAAATAATTATGCTGAGGCTAGAATTTATAAAAAAACATCCAAGAATGCCCAAGAGGCGCATGAAGCCATTCGTCCAACACATATAGCATCGCCCGTAGGTCTACTGCCGAGGGATAAATTGCATACGGGTAATAACGAGCAAGATAAATTGTACCGGCTGATTTGGGAACGCGCTGTGTCTTCACAAATGACTGATGCGAAATTATTAAAAACAAAAATTACAGCAAATATTTCTGTTTCTTCCTTCCCTGCTAAGGGGAGGACCGAGGAGGGGTCTATTCCCGACTTTTCTGCTATCGGTTCCCGTCTGCTTTTTCCAGGATGGCTTGCCGTTGATACCGGCGCTCGGGGTGAAGATGTTGAATTGCCTCTTTGTAAAATAGAGGAAAAATTAAAACTGCTTAATTTAGAGAGTGAAGAAAAATTTACCGAACCGCCCGGCAGATATAGCGAAGCAGGACTTATTAAGGAACTTGAACAAAGAGATATTGGCAGGCCTTCAACTTATGCGTCTATTATGAAGACCATCGAAGAAAGAGAATATGTGAAAAAAGAGGGCAAAACACTATTCCCTACTGACGTTGGCGAAGTTGTGTCAGATTTTTTAGAGAAGCATTTTACTAATTATATTTCAGATACCTTTACCGCCGAAATGGAAGATGAATTAGATGAAATCTCTCGTGGCGAGCGCGAGTATGAAAAAACTCTTAAGGATTTTTATGGACCATTTTCAAAAGATGTAAAAGCGAAAAATAAATTGGAAAAAGCGACAAATTTAGGCGAGGCGCCGGAGAATATAAAATGTCCTAAATGCGGAAGTAAAATGATTATAAAACTTTCCCGTGGGGGGAAGTTTTATTCTTGTTCTAAATATCCAGATTGCGATGGAGCTCTAATGTTAGACGGTACAGAATTAAAGGGTCCTGAAGAAACCGGTGAAATGTGTCCGGAATGTGGCTTGCCCGTCGAAGCTTCGGCGAAGGCGGGAGGAAAAAAGAAAAAAAATTATGGCGGAAAACTTGTGGTGAAAGAAAGACGCGATGGTACCGGCACTTTTATTTCTTGCTCTCGTTATCCAAAATGCAAGTTTATTAAGCGCAACGAAACCGAAGAAGCAAAGAAAAGAACGGGGGTTATTTGTCCAGAATGCTTGAAAAAAGGCCTAAGCCAATTCAATGGATTGGCCGGCCGAACTTCTAAAGAAGTTTTAGGCGATATTTCAGAACGACGCGGAAGATTTGGAATTTTTTATTCTTGTTCAAATTATCCTGACTGTAAATTTGCAATCAAAGCCAAACCAACCGGCAGTATCTGCAAAATGTGCGGAAGCTTGATGATGGAAGGCACAAAAACTATTCCTGAACGTTGTTCTAATAAACCGTGTCCCAATTTCCGACCGGATAAAATAAAGAAAATAGAAGATTAAAATAAATAGGATATAATAATCTTATGGCAAATGTTAAGGAAATAATAAATTTGATAGTGGGGGGGGTAAATAAAAAAGAAGAAGAACTTATAAATAAAGCTTATGAGTTTGCAAAAAAAACGCATGAGGACCAAAAAAGACTTAGCGGAGAACCGTATTTTATTCATCCTTTTGAGACCGCAAAAATTTTAGCTAAATTTGGAATGGACACTCAAACTATTGCTGCCGGACTTCTGCACGACACGTTGGAAGACACAAAAATAACAGAAGAAGAAATAAAAAAAGAGTTTGCTGATGATATTTTATTTCTAATAAAAGGAGTGACAAAATTGGGAACTTTAAAATATCGCGGACACGAAAGACATGTGGAGAGTTTGCGCAAATTTTTTGTCGCAATGGCAAACGATTTGCGGGTGGTTATTATAAAATTTGCCGACCGACTTCATAATTTAAGGACACTGCAATTTGTACTTGAAGAAAAAAGACGCAGAATCGCGGTGGAATCAATTGAAGTTTATGCGCCACTCGCCAACCGCCTTGGCATGGGGAAATTAAAAGGCGACATGGAAGATGCCGCTTTTCCTTATGCTTACCCTGAAGAATATAAGCAAATAGAAGAAATAATCAAAGGAAAAAAAACATATTATGAAAAATATTTAACCGAAGTCAGTGAAGAATTAAAAAAGGAGTTACAAAAAAATAAAATAAAATTTATTGAAATTAATTATCGGATAAAGCATAAATATAGTTTATATAAAAAACTTCTAAGATATGATATGGATATAGAGAAAATTTATGATATCGTAGCGCTTCGGATTGTTGTTGATACCATAGAAGATTGTTATAGAGTTTTAGGAATAATTCATTCTATTTGGAATCCATTACCCGGTAGAATTAAAGACTACATTGCTGTTCCAAAACCAAACGGTTATCGATCTATTCATACAACCATTTTTACCGGATTGGGCGGAGTTGCGGAAATTCAAATAAGAACAAAGGAGATGCACGCCGAGGCGGCTTATGGTATCGCTGCGCATTTCGCTTATAAAGAACAAGGCGGTAAAAAAATTCAAGATGATAAAAATAAATTTAAGTGGATTGAAGAACTAAAAGAATTAAAGTATTTTCCTGATGATCCCAAAAAATTTATTGACCATCTTAAAATGGATTTTTTTAAAGACCGCATTTTTATTTTCACCCCAAAGGGAGATGTTATAGATATGCCGGAAGATTCAACTCCGCTTGATTTTGCTTATTCTATACATTCCGATATTGGCAATCACACATTCGGAGCAAAGATAAATAATAAAATGTCTCAACTTTTCACTAAACTTAAAAATGGAGACATTGTAGAAATAGTGACCAAAAAAGATTCCAGGCCATCCAGTAAATGGTTAGAATATGTAAAAACGACCATCGCAAAAAAACATATCAGATCGTATTTAGAGAAAAATAGTTTGCTTACCAGACTCAAATCCTTTGGCCGTAGCTAGGTCTATACAAGATCTTCGGCCGTTCTTAAACGCTAAAGTTAGAAATATTATACAGCTCAGTCTCGTCGTCTGTTTTTTTGTCTTTTATTTTATCGTCTATGGGTATTTCTTCAGGACTATTTTCAGCCTGCGCGGGCAAGTTTGCAATATAATTTTCAAGCATTCCCGCTTGCGCAGGCGGGTCAGTCGGCTTTCTTTCAAATTTCCCCTTATGGATCAAATCCAAAATACCCCGCAGATCTTCGGTAGAGAAAAAATCTATTTTTATCTGTCCGCCTAATTCCTTTCTTTCTATATGCACACGAGTTCCTAATTTTTCCTGAAACTCTTCTTCAAGTTCAGTTATTTCTGGATCTGGCATAAATTCTTTTTTTCGAACACGATCATAAGCGATACGTCGCGCTAGTCTTTCTGCTTCACGCACAGTTATTTTTTTATAAACAATTTCTTTAAACAAAACCAGTTGTTCTTCTGGATGATCTGTAAGCATAAGTAGCGGCCGAGTATGTCCATCGGTGATTTTACCTTCAGATAATGCAGTTAAAATTTCGGGAGATAAAGATAAAATACGCAAAGAATTGGTGACATATTCCCTGCTTTTGCCGACTTTTTTTGCCACCTCTTTATGAGTAAATTTAAATTCATTGACCAACCGAAAAAAAGCTCGGGCGCGATCAACCACATTCAAATCTTCGCGCTGTAAATTCTCAATTATTGCAAGTTCCAACTTCATAATAGCCGTATCTCCGATACGAATAATAACAGGTACTTGCGAAACCTCGGCTAATCGAGCTGCTCGAAGTCTGCGCTCTCCAGCGATTAATTCATATTCAGTAACCAATCCGCCCCCTTCTTTTTCTATTTCTACGCGAGAAACTGTCAGTGGTTGAAGAACCCCATACTGTTTAATTGATTGGGCTAAATCTTGCAAACGAACTTCGTCAAAATCCCGCCTTGGCTGAAAAGGATTTGGTTTTATTTTATCGGTGTCAATCCAGAAAATTGAATTTGAATATAAATTAGACATGGATTGATTTTAACACAAAATTTTAGTAAAGTGTAAATGTGGGAAATTTGCCCGGGTGGCGGAATTGGTAGACGCGATAGACTCAAAATCTATTGATGGTAACATCATGAGAGTTCGATTCTCTCCCCGGGCACTTATGAGTAAATTTATTGTTTTTGGAGGAAAACCATTGAAAGGAACTTACTTTGTTTCTGGCGCAAAAAACGCGGGACCAAAACTTCCTATTTTAGCCCTCTTGAGTAAAGAAAAGAGTATTTTTCATAATATACCCAGAATTTCTGATACTTATAGAACTATTGATGCTCTTACATCACTCGGATGTTCGGTTCGTTTTGTTACTAGAAATTCAATAGAAATTGACAGTTCAAAAATTTATTCTTCTGAAATACCTCTTGAAGCGATGACTGCTCGACAGTCCGTGCTCTTTATTGGTGCAACATTGGCTCGAACAGGTAAAGTTATTATTCATCCGATAAGAGGAGATGCTATCGGCAAGAGACCGCTCAACAGACACTTGGAAGGCATAAAAACATTAGGCGGAAAAATAAAACAAAAAAATAATTGTATGGAAATATCTATGCCAACACAACCTAATTCGGTCACATATACTTTTGAAAAGAACACCCATTGTGGAACAGAGAATTTAATTTTAGCTTCAGTATTCAATAATGGAAAAGTAGTCTTAAAAAATTCAGCTCAAGAACCAGAAGTTGATAATTTAATAAAATGTTTAAATGACATGGGTGCTAAAATAAAAAGAATTGAACCACGCGTTATTGAGATTATTGGAGTACCACCATTACTAAAAGGGGCAAATACAGTTTCTATTTATGACAGACTTGAAGCGGCTACAGCTTTAATATTGTCTATTATGACCGGAGGTCACATTGTGGTAAAAAATATTTCTAAAGAACTTTTAGAACCACTTGCTGAAACTTTAAAAAAAATAGGTGTAAGTCTTGTTTTCAAAAATAACACTGTTAAAGTCATTAAGATTAGAACTCCACTAAAACCAGCTCAGATAATGACAGACTGGTATCCAGGATTTATGACGGACTGGCAGCCACTTATTACCCTGTTGCTTGCATACATGGCTAAAGGAAAATCTGTAATTCATGAAAGAATTTTTGAAACAAGGTGGAGATATCTAAATGAACTGCGGAAAATGGGTTTAAAACATGATCTCTTCCATCCAAACGGACATGGAGCAGAATACTACAATTTCAATGATTCAGAGTATAACGCTAAAGAGACTTATGCCACAAATGTATATGGACCAACAAAATTTCAACCAGCAGAATTAGACTCTCACGATGTAAGAGCTGGCATGGATATGCTTTTAGCCAGTTTACTAGCAAATGGAAAAAGCATAATTAACGATCCTTCAAATCATATTGATCGTGGATATGAAAATATCGTTGAAAAATTAAATGCCTTGGGTGCAGATATAAAGAGAATATAAATCTAAATGAAAAAAGTTATTGTAATTCTGGGTCAAACCGCCACCAGGAAAAGCGATCTGGCGGTAAGGATTGCTAAAAAATTTAACGGGGAAATAATTTCCGCTGATTCTAGGCAAGTTTATAGAGGTCTCGATATTGGCACGGGAAAAATTACAAAGAAAGAAATGAGGGGTATTCTCCACCACTTGCTAGATGTAGCAGATCCTAAAAAGCAATTCACCGTAGCTGAATATCAAAAAAAAACAATCTACGCTATAGCGGAGATTGTAAAAAAGGGCAAAACACCAATACTCTGCGGAGGAACAGGATTTTACATTGATGCGATAACTAAAGGCATTACTTTCCCGCGAGTTTCGCCAAATATAAAACTTAGAAAAATCTTAGAGAAACAATCAATCGAAACTTTATTTAATATGCTAAAAAAATTAGATAAAAAAAGAGCAAAAAATATAGATTTCAAAAATAAAGTTAGATTAATTAGGGCAATAGAAATAGCTAAAGCGTTAGGTAAAATCCCTAAAAAAACGGAAGCAAGGCTTCCGTTTAAATTTATAAAAATTGGATTATATCTTCCACCGGATAAGTTAAAAAAGAAAATAGAGAAAAGATTATTAATAAGAAAAAAAATGGGTATGCTGGGTGAAACAAGAAAACTGCACAAACAAGGACTATCTTGGAAAAGAATGAAAGAATTGGGACTAGAGTATGGATTTTTGGCTTTATATCTGCAAAAAAAAATCAACAAACAAAAGATGATAGAAAAATTAAATAATGAAATTTATAAATATGCCAAGCGCCAGATGACGTGGTTTAAAAGAGATAAAGAAATAAAATGGTTTGATTTAAAAGATTATAAAAAAATAATACAATATATAAAAGAAAAATTTTAAGATTTTTTCTTCGGTCGTAGCTTATGGGCGAGACTCTCGCATTATTTCATAAACTATCGGCAGAGCGGAAACGAAAACAATTAATACCACCACATAAGAGAGATAATCTTTAATATGTGGAAATATTTCTCCCAAGAAATACCCCACTAAAGTAATAATTGTTGACCACAAAAAGGAACTAATTAAGCTGTATTTAATAAATAAGCGGTATTGCATGCGCGCGACTCCCGCCACTATTGGGACAAATGTTCGCGCAATTGGGACAAAACGTGAAAATATAACGGTAAATTTCCCATGTTTATTAAAAAACACGTGTGTTTTTTCTATATGTTCTTTCTTCAAAATTTTTCTAAAAAAAACATAGCGATTGAGTTTCTCTAAATGTACACCTATTTCATAACCTATTACTCCGCCCAGAAAGGTAGCGATAAATATTACTGGTATTAATATATAAATTTGTAAACTAAACACCGAGGCAAGAAGCCCCGCCGTGAAAAGCAAGCTGTCTCCGGGTAAAGCAAAAAATATGCCGGATTCCAGAAAAACAATTATGAATATGCCCAAGTACCCATAGGTAGTTATAATATACGGAATGTCAAAAAAGTTGTTCATGGCGGGCGATGAGAGAATCGAACTCCCGACTATTCTTTTGGAGAGAATCATTATGCCACTTAACCAATCGCCCAATAAAAATAATATACAATAATTAAAATTAATGTATATTGCATATTGAAGTATAGCAGAAAAACAAAGAAAATCTATTTCTTAATTTCCTTATGCTTAGTCTGTTTGCGACACCATTTGCAGAATTTTTTAAGCTCGATTTTTTTAATAACGAGTTTCTTGTTTTTGCTGGACCAGTAATTTGTACGTTTGCAGTTAGAACAAGCAAGTTTTATAAGTCTATCTTGTGACATATTTATATATTTTATATATTAGAATAACATTCTTCAAAAAGCAACAATAAAAAATTATTTGACCTAAAAACAAAACACCTTGGGAAGGTGTTTCAAGGGTGTCTCTCGATAAGAACCAATTCACTCCAGCCGGCGGGGAAAAAGGATAAAGGGAAGGAGAGATGGACCCTAAACCTTAATCTCCCCGCCGGGGAAAACACACGTCCTTATTTTACCTGTTCCAAAATAAGAACGCGGGCCTTCAAGACTTCATAGCAGTTAAATTTAGTCTTGAGGTCTATCCCGTTACAGAGCTGGGAGGACTATAACGGAATCCTTTATATCCACTTAAAGCTTATTATATTCCCTTAAATATGTCAACTTTTTATACAATAATTCTTGGCAATAAAGGATTGATGCGATAAAAACGCTTGATAATCGGATTAATTCTAGTAGTAATTTCGTAGTTAATTGTATCTGAATCCTGTGCCATTATGTCAGCTTCGGCATAATGCCCATAATCTCCCCCAATGATTGCAACCTCATCCCCTACTTTTGCTCGTACATTTGTTAAATCTAGGGTTATCATATCCATAGAAACTCGACCAATAAGTTTTACTTTTTTGCCCTTTACATTGAAAATGCCTTTACTGGAAAGTAATCTCGGATAGCCATGCCAATACCCAACTGGAATAATTCCGAGAAAAGAATTACGTTTTAGTTTTTCCGTCAAATCATACCCAATTTTTGCGCCCTTGGGTAAATGTTTTATCTCAGTAATAATTGTTTTCCAAGAAAGCACGGGAAAAAGTTTATATTTTTTCTGCATTGCAAGTTTTGTCTCCAAGCTTGGCCAAAGACCATACATGCCGATACCCACTCGCACCATATCGTAATGGAGTTCAGGGAAAAACATAGTAGAAGAGGTCGCACAAATATGTTTGAGAGGTTTATAGCCCAATTTTTTAAATTCTGTCTCCCATTTTAAAAGTCGTTTTGCTTGAAGCATAGTATATTCACGTCTTTTTAAACTTTCACCAACAGCTAGGTGGCTATATAAGCCCTCTATTTCTATATCTTTACCAACTTTAGTCTTTAAAAGATTAAAAACTTTTGTCATATCTTCCATTAAAAATCCTTGTCGGCCTAAACCTGTATCTACTTTAATATGAATTTTGATGTTCTTTTTTAACTTTGTCTGGAGTAAAAATTTTAATGCCGGAAAATTTGAAATTGTTAGAGAAATGTTTTTTTCACTTGCTTGTTTGTAGAATGCGGGCGAAACATAGCCAAAAACCATGATTCTTACTTTTATACCAACTTTTCGCAATTCCATAGCTTCATCAAATGAATCCACTCCTAAAAATTTTACGCCTTGCCTAACAACTTCTTTAGAAAAAGGTATAAGTTCATGCCCGTAAGCATTAGATTTAACAACTGCCATTAAAATGCAATTATTTTTTACCATATTTCTGAAAGTTCGGTAATTTTTCTTGATAGCAATTCTATCAAGCTCCACCCAAGTCCGCAATTTTGTTTTTTCTATTTGAGAAAGTTTCATATAGAAGTTTTTAATTTCTGTTCTCTTTTAAATCTTTCAATAGCTAGACTGATTAATTTATCCAAAAGTTTCGGCAGAGGTAAACCGTTAGCTTCCCACAATTTCGGATACATGCTGATGGAAGTAAATCCCGGAATTGTGTTTATTTCGCTAATATAAAACTTTCCGTTTTTAGTTAAAAAGCCATCCACTCTACCGAATCCTTCACAGTTGAGAACTTTAAATGTTTTTACGGATAATTGTTGGATTTTTTTTATTGTTTTTTGGGAAAGATTAGCGGGAATTTCCAGTGTTGCTCCATTTTCATCAATATATTTTGTATTATAAGAATAAAATTCGTCATTAACTATCACTTCTCCGGGAACTGAAGCTATCGGATTTTCATTTCCTAAAACTGAGCATTCTATTTCCCTCCCGTTTATAAATTCCTCAATAAGTATTTTTGTATCAAATTTAAAAGCTTCTTCTATAGCTTTATCAAAGTCTTTTTTATTTTTTACTTTGTTTATTCCTACCGAAGAACCCATGTTTGCGGGTTTAATGAAAAAGGGTATTCCGAGTTTCTTTTTTGCTTTTTTAAAACTGATTTTTTCCCCATGCTTTAGTGTAATAAATTTACAAATTGGAATATCAGCATCTCGTAAAAGTCTTTTCATTGTATCTTTGTTCATTCCAACAGCTGAACCAAGTACACTAGCTCCGACAAACGGTATGTTTGCGAGTTTAAACATTCCCTGCACAGTTCCGTCTTCACCAAATGGTCCGTGCAATACAGGGAAAATAACATCAATATAATTTTTTGAATTTACATTACTCAAATTAGAAATTGCTCCACTTCCCTGTGGAACAAGTGCCACACTATCACTATTTACAGTGTTTAATTTATATAGTTTTGGATTTGTTTTATCTAAAAGTTTGCCTCCTTTATCACCCAGAATCCATTGGCCGGCTTTATTTATTCCAATCAAAATTACTTCATATTTATTTTTATTTAAAGCATTAATTACATTTTCTGCTGAACGAAGAGATACTTCATGCTCTGCTGATTTTCCCCCAAAAAGCACCGCTATTTTTAGTTTCTTTTTTGCCATTGCGACAGTATACCTTAATTATTTCAAAATCGCACTTTTTAGATCTTTGGGCACATTAGTTAGATTTTTATAACCATTTTTTGTGATTAAAACCATATCTTCTATGCGTACTCCCCCGAAACCTTTAAAATAAATTCCCGGCTCTACCGTCATCACACAACCAATGGGTAGAATGTCTTTACTCTTAGGCTTAAAATTTGGCCACTCATGAATTACTGTGCCAATTCCGTGTCCTAGACCGTGAGAGAATTTTTTTGCGCCGTATTTTTTATTTAAAAAATCTCGCGCTGTTTTATCTATCACTTTGGCTCGTTTCTCACCCGACATAATTTTCTTGATTGCGCGATTTTGAGCTTCTAATACAGCTAAATAAATTTTCTTTTGTCTTATATTGGGCTCGCCCCAGAAATAAGTTCTCGTCATGTCGGAACAATAATGATTCACGGTGCAACCAAAATCAAGCATTACAATATCGCCATATTTGAGTTTCGTCTTTCCCGGTTCATGATGAATATTGGCAGTATTTTTACCAAAAGCGACAATGGGTGAAAAAGATAAAATCGGCGCGCCATATTTAGTGAATTTTTTTGTTATAAATTCTGCTATCGCTAATTCTGTAACATTAGTTTGTAATTTCGCTAAAGTTTCTTTTAGTATTTTCTCAGCTATTCTCTGCGCTTTGATAATATTCGCAAGTTCCCTTCTGCTTTTTACTGCTCGAATTTCGTGAATTAATTTTATTTTTTTCATAATTTTTCATTCCAATATTCTATAGAATATTGGAATGCTTTCAAAATAGTTTAACCACATCGCGATAAGTTATAACAACCATCAAAAGTATTAAAATACTGAAACCAATCATATTAGCAGTGTTGGCAAGCTTAGGATTAAGACGTGAACCTTTTATTTTTTCAATCAATAAAAAGAAAAGCCGTCCGCCATCAAGCGCGGGAAATGGAAATAAATTTATAATTGCCAGATTAATGGAAATAAGCGCGGCAAAAGAGAGCAAATAAACAAAACCAAATTGAAAAGCGTCCCCCACAATGCCCACTATACCTACAGGCCCTGTCACAGAAGATAAGCTACCTTTACCTTGTAATCCATCAATAATAAGCGTATAAAGCCCTACCGCAGTGCTTTTAGTTATAAACAGGTTCAGCTTCATTCCCTCTAAAAGCGCAGTAAAAACAGGTAATTTAGCTATGCCGATCTGATCCATCGCTATGCCTATTTGGGGCTTACCATCTCCTTCATTTGTTGGAGTTAGATGTATAAAACTTATATCCTTAATTTTGCCACGTATATATCCAATTTCAATTTCTTTTTCAGGATGGGAAGTAATAAATAATTTTAAAGAATCAGGATTTATTTCTGGCGCAAAATCTTTTTCAGATTTAATTGAAATGATTTTATCGCCAGACCTTAAGCCAGCTTTTTCGGCCGGAGACTCAGTTGCGACAGAGATAATTACTAGATTAATGTCTGTAAGTTTAGAATTTCCAATTTCACTATTAACGGAAGTAGGGAGTCCGGACATAAACCCAAAAGAAAACAAAAGCCAAGCTAATAAAAAATTCGCAAATACTCCAGCAAAAAGAACTATCGCTTGCTTCCATTTTGCTTTATTGTAAAATTTCCTGTCTTCATCTGGACCTACCCCGTAGAGAGATTGCTCTTCTTCGGGGTTTTCACCGAAAATTTTTACAAAACCACCTATGGGTAAAAGATTAAAAGAATACTCTGTTTCTCCTTTTTTAAAACCAAACAATTTGGGCGGAAAACCAAAACCAAATTCATCCACTCTAATGCCGAATCTTTTCGCAGTAAAAAAATGCCCAAACTCGTGAACCAGCACCAAAACCAAAAGAATTATTAAAAAAATTAAAATATTCATATTTAATTTAAAATTTCTTTTTGCTTCTTCTCAAAACTTGCTTCTAAATTTTTATTTGTTTCGTCAATAATTTTTTGCAATTCTTCTTTGGCGCGAAATTTTTCATCTTCTGTTAATTTGCCCCGGCCTGCAACGCTATGCGTAGCATTGCGGGCAGGTTCTTTTCCTTCAATCTCACTTAAAACGCTCTCTCTCTCACGACGTACTGTTATCCTGGTCTCTTCCAATTTTTCTTTTAAAACTTTCACAAGGGTTTGCCTACTTTCGGTGGTTAATTGCGGAAAAATAACTCTAATACCTATGTCGTCGACGGCAACCGAAAGTCCCAAGTTGGCGCCAGTTATTGCCTTTTCGATGTCTTTAATTTGATTTTTATCCCAAGGAGATATCCGTAATGTTTTTGGATCTTCAATGGATATAGAAGTCACATTTTTTAGTGGTACATATAAGCCGTATGATTCAACTAAAACCCCATCTAGGACCATGGGTGATGCTCGTCCTATATTTAATTGATTGTATTCTTTCACTAAAAAACCTTCCACTTTTTTTATATTGTTTTTAAAATTTGAAAAATTGTATTGCATTCTTCTATTGTAGCACAGGAACGACTAATGCTACAGATTCCATTAGAGTTTTTGTAGAACTGCCTGGCTGGCGCAAATATTCGCGAACTTTGAAAATTTGATAAAAAGAAGGGATGAAACTAATATCAAGGATACTCCTTGATATTAGTTTTTTGTGTAAAACAAATTCAAGATTATTTAGAAACTTTAGGGATTTAGCGCGAGTAGAATCTGTTGATATTATTTCTTTTTCTATTTCTTCTTCCATTAATAATTCTTTTATAAAATCAATTCTTTTCTGAAGTGACATATTAATAAATTGCTCTGCATTTTTTATCTTTTCTGTTAAGTCTGACTTAGTGGGAATAAAATAGAATCTGGAAATAAAAGTTTTAAGAAGCGCGCTTGCATCTGGAATAATTAGAAAAAAATGTGTATTTTCTACCGGTTCTTCAAACATCTTTAACAAACTATTTTGCGCCTCCAATAGAAAACTATTGGTAGAAATTATAAATATTTTTTTTTCAGAAGCCTCGCCCGTAGCGCTATGGCCAAGGGAAAATCCTTTTTCCCCCGCGTAAGATTTTAAATTGCGCGCATCGTCAATTTTAAAAGAATCTAGTGATATATGAGAAACATCCGCATTGCCAGTTGTCTCTATTCCTAAATTTTTCAAAAACTCTAGAATTTCCGACACAATTTCATCTCGCGCTCCTTCAATTAAATATGCGTGATGAAAATTATTTTTATCTAAATGTTCTTTTATTTTCATAATTTCTCTTGTCGGGTGTCCAACACCCGACGGATGTTGGACACCTATTTCTTACTTAAAACTGTCTTTTTATACACGTCTAAATGTTCCAACGCGATACCTGTGCCTTTAACCACGCAAAAAAGAGGATCTTCGGCTAAAGTCGCTTTCACTCCAGTTCTTCTATAAACTAAATCGGTAAAATTTCGCAGTAAAGATGACCCACCCGTCATGATAATACCTTGATCTATAATATCCGAAGCAAGTTCTGGTGGAGTTTCTTGTAACACATCTTTGATTGCTTTTACTATTTGTTTTAATTCTCCATCTATCGCTTTTACTATTTCATTAGTTGAAACTTGCGCTGACCTTGGCAATCCTTGAATATAATCTCTGCCTTTGATTGTCACGTGAAGTTCTTCTTCTAAAGGCACAGCCGCGCCGATTTTTATTTTTACTTCTTCGGCTGTTCTGTCTCCGATTGCCAAATTGAAAGTTTTCTTGATATAATCGGCAATGGCTTGATCTATTTTATTTCCGGCGCACTTTACTGAAGTAGAAGCCACAATCCCGCCAAGCGATATCACCGCTATGTCTGTCGTGCCTCCGCCAATATCAACGACCATATGACCTTTTGATTCATAAATTGGGATACCCGCGCCAATCGCCGCCAAAATCGGCTCTTTTACCACATACGCATTTTTTGCGCCGGCGCGTATTGCCGCTTCTATGACCGCTCGACGTTCTGTAGAAGTGACGCCTGCCGGCACCGAAACCATCACATCTGGTTTAAAAAAATTAAATCGTCCCAATGCTTTGCTGATAAAATAACGAAGCATGGCTTCGGTCACGCGATAATCCGCTATCACTCCATCTTTCATTGGAAGATAAGTAATAATGGATTCTGGTGTTTTACCAATCATATCCTTAGCCTCAAAACCAATAGCTAAAATCTTATTATCTTGCTCAGAAACCGCCACCACTGAAGGCTCATTCAAAACTATCCCCTTGCCAGGCAAGAATACTAAAGTATTAGCTGTCCCCAAATCTATACCCAATTTTCTGGAAAAAATACTCATAAAAGTAATATATCATATTTGTGCTAAAATCAAAGGATGAAAAATAATTTAAAAAATCCATTTGAAGGCTACTTAGCGAATCTGCAGAAACACAAACAAGCTGTCAATCCAGTTCATGAAATTGTGAATTGCTATTATAAAATGAATGGCTGGGAGAAAATGCCAAAAGAATTTTATACGGGAAGGTACGCTTATAATAAATTAGCAAGGGAAGCAAAAAGTTTATATCAAGCGTGCGATGAGGTTTTGGATGATTGCATTTGGGCGTTGGATAAAATGAAATACTTGGCCGAAAAAGGAAAATTTGACTGGTCTATTATTACTTGCTTGAAATATAAATTAAAATAATTTATAGTTTTAGTGAAAGGAGTACACCCAATGAGGTACGTATATCGATTCTTGGACCCTCGAGTTCAACACGGCGTAGAAAGAGAAATTGAGTTTTACGGACCAAATGATGAAATTCTGGCTTTACGAAAAGCTGAGGAACGTTTTGGAAAAGGAGGGAAAATCGAGAAAATCAGCCATGGAGGTCCTATCGTTGCCCGCCATCCCGACGAGAGAGTAGACAAATAACACCCGCCCGGGTGAAAGAGAACTCGTCTCTCGTTTCCGGACGGGTTTTCTTTTTATATAAAAGTTATCAATATTGACGGCCGTCTAAAAGTGATAACACTTTAGGAAACTATTACTGTAAATTCTCCTTTTTGTTTAATAGGATTTTCAATCAAATAATCTAAAACTTCTTTGGGAGAACCAGTTTTAAATTCTTCATAAATTTTTGTGAGCTCGCGCGCAATGCAAACTTTTTTATTCGGGCAAAATCTGGCAAGTGATTCTAATGTTTTTAAAATCCGATGCGGAGATTCGTAGAATACCATAGTCCTTTTCGTTTCCGCAATTTCTTTAAATAAAGTTTCTCTCCCCTTTTTATGTGGTAAAAAACCTAAAAAAGTAAATTCATGGGTTGGAAGTCCTGATGCAGATAATGCTGTAATAACTGCCGAAGCTCCTGGAATAGGAATTACTTGCACTTCATCTGAACTGAATTTTTCTTTTATTTTAGATACTAGCATTGCCCCAGGGTCCGAAATCCCTGGTGTGCCGGCATCTGATACTAATGCCAAATCTTTTCTTTCTTCTAATAATTCAAAAATTTTATCTATTTTGGACAATTTACTTTGAGTATGATAGCTCATCGTTTCTTTATTTATTCTGTATTTATTTAAAATCTTTTTGGTCTCGCGCGTATCCTCGCACAATATCAAATCAACATTTTTTAATGTTTCAATCGCTCGAAGCGTGATATCTCCCATATTGCCTATCGGCGTCGCCACAACATAAAATTTAGACATTTTATTTTCTATACTTCTTGGTTCTCCATTTATCGGCAATTTTTACGCGAGTGAGTGAACGTTCAAGTTCACTTTCAAAATGTTCAAAATTTACAACTTCTTTATTTTCTGCTTGCTTTCTTAACTCTTCAGCTTTTCTTTTAGCCTCTATAATTTTCTCTTCAGTAATTTCGGCAATAGTTTCAGCAAAGTCAGCCAATACTGCGACCTCAGTGACATCTTGTTCATTTTGTTTAACTTCTAAAAATCCTCCCACGACAGCGAAAGGCACATGCTCGCCATTTATAAAAGCAACAATATCACCTGATGCAAGTCCTGTGATAAGCGGAATGTGATTTGGTAAAATTGTAATCTCACCAAACATTGTCGGCAAAGTGACTTGATCAACTGTCTCTTCTAGGACAAGCCGTTCCGGAGTGACTATTCTTAATTTCAATTGTTTTGACATATATAAGTTATTCTGAAAATTTAAAATAGTTCTTAAGAAAAGCCTTGCGCAGGAACTTAGAAAATAAATGGGGTAGTCCGATTATTATTTTCTTGAGCGACGAGCAGAGCAAATTTCGAGCTCGAAATTATGTGTGCTTTTCGAGAGAAGCTATTTTAAATTTTCAAAGTGCTCCCTTCATATAAAATTCATTTTCGGGTTTATCATCGTGCTTGCCCTCTAGAATTTCCTTGAACGAACGGACGGTTTCAGTAAGGGGAACATAAACTCCTTTTGTTCCAGTAAATTGTTCTGCCACAAAAAATGGCTGGGAGAGAAATTTCTGAATTTTACGAGCCCGAGCCACGAGCTCTTTATCGGTTTCAGATAATTCTTCCATACCTAAAATTGCAATGATGTCTTGCAAGTCTTTATAGCGTTGAAGCACACACTGAACTTCACGAGAAACATTGTAATGTTCTTGTCCCACAATATTGGTATCTAGAATGGTAGAGGACGAATCTAAGGGATCGACTGCCGGATAAATACCAATTTCAGAGAGTGAACGATTTAATACCACCGTGGAATCCAAGTGAGCAAAGGTTGTCGCTGGAGCTGGATCAGTCAAGTCGTCTGCTGGCACATAAACGGCTTGCACGGAAGTAACAGAACCTTTGTCGGTAGAGGTGATACGTTCTTGTAATATTCCCATTTCTGTTCCGAGTGTGGGTTGATACCCTACAGCCGAAGGAATACGGCCAAGTAAAGCGGACACTTCGGAGCCCGCTTGAGTAAAACGAAAAATATTATCAATAAAAAGAAGAACATCTTTACCTTCCGCATCGCGAAAATGTTCAGCCATCGTGAGTCCGGAAAGCGCTACGCGCAGACGCGCGCCCGGCGGTTCGTTCATTTGTCCAAAAACCATGGCAACTTTATCTATTACGCCGGAGGTTTTCATTTCATGATAAAGATCATTGCCCTCGCGAGTACGTTCGCCGACGCCGGCAAAGACTGAATATCCTCCGTGATTTGATGCAATGTTGTGAATTAATTCTTGAATGACGACAGTTTTACCGACACCGGCTCCTCCAAAGAGTCCTACCTTGCCACCTTTCAATACTGGACAAATAAGGTCAATAACCTTGATACCAGTTTCCAGAATTTCAACTTTGGTTGCTTGCTTCACATACTCCGGAGCTTGACGATGTATTGGTAATCTTTTTTCGGTTGCCACCGCTTTGCCATCGTCAATCGCTTCGCCTAAAACATTAAAAATTCTTCCGAGCGTAACTTTACCAACAGGTATAGAAATAGGCGCGCCAGTATTTATGACTTCCATTCCACGAAAAAGACCGTCAGTCGTGTCCATCGCAACCGCGCGAACAACTCCTCCGCCCAAATGCTGTTCAACCTCAAGAATTATTTTTTTATTACCATTTATTACTTCCAAGGCAGTGTAAATATCCGGCAAATCATTGCCAAAATCAACATCCACCACCGGTCCGATAATTCTTTTGATTGTTCCTTTTTTCATGGTTCTATTTTATCACCATGACCCTGAGTTCCTTGAATGGGTCATATTATTTCTTTTAACTTTATAACATTTAACCAACTGACACCATTCCTGCGCTGATTTCTGATATTTCTCGTGTAATGTTTGATTGTCTTGCTTTATTAAATACTAAAGTTAAATCATCTATCATTTCCCCAGAAGCTTCATTGGCATTTTTCATCGCAACCATTCTAGAGGACTGTTCTGAAGCATTTGATTCAAGAAGCATTTGGTATATTTGCATTCGTGTAATTTTTTCTGCAAGTGTTCCAATGAATTTATCCTTATCGCCTTCAAATAAATAATCCGCCTTCTGTTCCACTAACTTAGAGGTTCTTCCTCTAGGTAGAGGCAAGACCTCTAAATCTTCTATTAATTCTTTTAAGTCTGTTTTAGAAATAGGTAGAATTTGTCTGATATTCGGCTTTTGAGTGAAAGCTGAAATAAAATCAGTATAGACAATTAAAACTTTATCATAATGTTCTAAACTATATTCATTTATTATAAGTTGAGATATTGGAGTAACATCAGAGAGAGATATGTTGTCGGGTAATTCAAAAAAACTAGCTGGAACATTCTGGTTAATACGACGCATTGCAACATCTCCTTTTTTGCCTATTGTCACTATATCAACATTAATATCATGTAAAATGGAAAGTGATTTTTTAATTACCTGCGCATTGTAAGCGCCACAAAGTCCACGATTGGAAGTTATAAGAACAAGTAAAATATTTTCTTTATCATTTTTTTTATCTCTTGCATTAAAAAATGGATGAGTTATTTTCTCCACATTTTTTGCAATAGACGTTAAAATTTCCCAAGAATATTCAGCGTATAAACGAGAAGCTAGAGCGCTTGCGACAGCCCGTTTCATCTTTGAAGCAGCCACCAGCTCCATCGCTTTGGTGATTTTCTTCGTATTCTTTACCGATTTTATTCTTCTTTTTAT